>Ga0181517_10000009_pt1 | contig 259358 bp, 231 predicted proteins | sample PEATcosm2014_Bin_31_FD_119748 | JGI IMG/M metagenome (GOLD analysis project Ga0181517, IMG submission 119748) | Peatland microbial communities from MTU Mesocosm Facility, Houghton, MI, USA - PEATcosm2014_Bin01_30_metaG | ecosystem: Environmental > Terrestrial > Soil > Wetlands > Peat | place...
CGCCCTATATCGTATGCGTCATTGATCTGCACCTTGCGAATCGTGGTGTTGGCAGCGGGAAGCGGAGCAGGAATGTCGCCGGGCCGGTTCCAGCCGTAATGGAACCACCACTCCTGCTGCGTGCCGGCGTTGGCAAGGCTGCGTGCGACGGGCGGAATATTCTGCGGAGTTTCGCCTTTGGCGAGCGCTGCCACATTCTCGTCTGAAAGCGCCCGATCGTAGATGCGTACCTCGTCCAAGTCGCCGCCGCGGTCGTAGCTATAGGAGCTTTCGACGCCAGTGGGTCCAATGATGCGGGAATGCGGCCCGAACTGATCCAGCGCGGCGTCGAACATGCCCGTGGCAGCCTTTTCCGCCACCATCTTGCCGTCGACGTAAAAGCGGATGCCTGTGGTCTCATCCCATGTCAGCGTCAAAAGTGCCCACTGATCCGGCTTGGGAAAGTTCGGCATGTCATAAGAAATGCGCGTCCGGCCCAGGTTCACGTCGGTGACAAAGGCATCGAAACCATGGCCGTTGTAGTCGATGCGCAGCCATACCTGGTCCCAACTGGAATGGTCCGCGTAGCCCACGCGGAAGATGGGAAACGCCGTCTCGTCCACCGGGTCGCGCGAACGCCAATAGAACGAGAGCGTGCCGCGCTGCGCATAGATGTTGCCCGGCGCCCAGTAGGAGAGCAGCTGATTGTTGCCGCATTGAATGTAGGAGCCGCTCGCGCCGCCGGGGACGATCTTCACGTCGTGCACGTAGTTGGGGACGGGATCGCCGCCGGCCGCGTAGTCGGCGTTGAGGCCGTGGTCGCCGGAGAGATAAAAGAGCAGACCGGGCTCGCTGGCGTGCGGGTTGGGCGGCAGAAGCGAGGTGGTGATGGGCGGCGCGTATTCCGTGGCAACCTGCGAAAGTGCACCGGCCGCGGAAAAAATAAGGACGAAGACGCAAAGCAGCGAATCAAGACGCGAACGGCGCATGGCGAGCCCTCCAGCCGGATGATGGACCTCAAGCGCATTCGTGACGGCGCAAACTGGTCAGACCACCCCCACGGCATTTTCCATGGCGAGGCGCAGAGTTGGCAACTGGGGGAATGCAGCTTCCAGCTACTAGCTTCTAGCTGCTAGCTCTTCCGTGGCGGGATGAGCATTGAGGCTTCCTTCTTTGAACACAAAACTTAGGCCGAGGACGGCGCATCCGCGTTCTCGCAGACAACAAGCTAGAGGCTGGAAGCTAGGAGCTAGAAGCTGTTCTTACATCGCTTCGGGACTCTCGATGCCGAGCAGCGCGAGCGACGAGACGAGTTCGCGCAACGTGACGGCGGCCGTGGCGAGGAGGAAGATCTTGCGCGCGGGGTCTTCTTCCGTGAGGATGTGATGGCGATGGTAGAAGTTGGCGAACTCCTGCGCAAGTTGGAAGGCGTGCTTGGCGAGATAGGCGGGTTCGGATGTCGCGATGCACTGCTCGAGGATCTGGGACCGGCGTCCAGCGCGCAGCCACAGCGACCAGATGTCTTCGTTGCCTTCACCGCTGAGGAGGGAGGCAAGAACGGATCCCTCAGGGGCTAAAGCCCCTTCAATCTTTGCGGTCTCTACGGCGCGACTGAAGTCGTGCCCTTTCACGTCGCCGAATTGCCGTGCGAAATCCGCGAGGACAGCTTCCGGGGTAGTGTCGCCTTTCCGGAAGATGTTGCGGATGCGGACGACGGCGTATTGGATGTAGGGGCCGGTTTCGCCTTCGAAGCTGAGTGCGTCTTTGAAGTCGAAGGCGATGACGGAGTTTCGCGTGACCTTGAGCATGAAGTAGCGCAGCGCGCCGATGGCGATCTGACGGGCGATCTCGCGACGCATGGACTCGGGGCTCGATGCCTGCTTTTCGTCAACGAGCGGCTGAACGGAAGCAATGAGCTTGTCGATCAGGTCGTCGGCCTTGACGCCGAAGCCCTTGCGGCCGCTGACTTCGATGTAGGATTTTCTCTTGTCCTCATCGGAAATGCTGTAGCCGAGCTCCTCCGCACAACGCGGCGTGAGCGCGACCATCTCGTAGCTGAAGTGCGTGTAGTGGTCGGCCTGCTCGGTGTAGCCCATGCCGCGCAGCGCCTGAATCACGTTCGACTGCGGATCGGACTGGCGCGCATCGATGACATTGTAGATGGCCGTTGCGTTACCGAACTGCGGATGACTTGCCTCGCCGTGCTCGGCCGAAATCCAGCACTCGTGATCCGGATAAGTGAAGAACGGCTTGTAGCCGAAGTCGCGGCCCAGCAGTCCGAACTTCCATAGATGGTAGGCGATGTCTTTGCCGACGTAGGTGACGGTGCCGTTGGAGCGGACGATGACTTTGGCGTCGTCATCGGTCTCGCCTTCAGTGGTCTCCGCGCCGGCGCGCGTCATCACCCAGCAGCCTTTGTTCTTGCCCTCATTTTCGAAATAGAGCACGCCGGACTGCTTGAGCTTGTCAAAGGCGGCTTCCCAGAACTTGAGGTGCAGAATCTCGCTTTCGCGCGGCAGGAAGTCGTACTCGATGTCGAGGCGCAGCATGGTTTCGAGATGGCGGCGCAGAACAGCGGTGGAGATCAGATCGGCGATCTCGGCGGTTTCGTTGCCGCCCGCTTCGATTTCGTGCAGCGTGCTGTAGCGAAACCTCTTGCGCGCCTCATTCTCTTCCGGCGAACCACTCGTATACCACTGCGAGGTATTTGCGTAGAGATCCCAGCAGTAGTAGTCAATGGCGGCCTTCGGGCCTTCGATCTTTGCCAAATCCTCACAGGCCGCAATCAATGCGCGCACCTCGGCCACGGATTTATTTTCGAGATGCAGAAAGCCCACCACGACGTCAGCCACCTGCACGCCGGTGTTGTCGATGTAATTCTGCACGTCGACCTTTGATCCTGCGGCGCGCAGCAGGCGCACAAAGGTGTCGCCGAGAATGGCGTTGCGCAGATGGCCGATGTGCGCGGCTTTGTTGGGATTGATGGACGTATGTTCGACGAGCGCATGGCCCGGGTGCCCCACCTTCGCGACGTCTTTGTTTCTGTCGCTAAGGTGGGATGGGATGCTGGCTGTCGCGCGAGCTGCCGCAGCGCGGTCAAGAAACGCATTGATGTAGCCGGCGCCAGCGACTTCGAAGCGAGCGAAACCCTCAACTGCACCCAAAGCAGCAACAATCTCCTGCGCGATGATTTTGGGCGCCTTGCGCAAGGTGCGCGCGAGTTGCAGGGCGATGGGCGTGGCGATCTCGCCGAGATGCAGGTCGGGCGGCGTCTCGAGTGGAATGTTCTCGACGTCGAGCGCGTATTTTTCTTTCAACACGGCGCGAAGGCTTCGGCCAAGCCGTTTTTCCAATTCCAAAACCACGCGAGAGCCTCAAAAATCCTTGATTTTCAAGGTGATTCTACCACCTGCGGTGGGGCGGCCCTTCGGTGAGGAGCGTGCCGCGCCAACCTCAGTCAAGAGCTGAAGCGGTGCCGCGTCATACCGTAAGATGGAAAGAGACCGCCGCAGCCGCTGGCGCGAACGGAATGCGCTTTTCATGACCGAATCAGCCTCGCATCCAGACCGTTTTTACCTGACCACGCCGATTTATTACGTGAACGCGCGGCCGCACCTGGGCCACGCCTACTCGACCATCGTGTGCGACGCCATTGCGCGGCGCAAGCGGGCGATGGGCGTTGAGACGCGGTTTTTGACGGGGACCGACGAGCACGGGCAGAAGATCGAGCGCTCGGCCAAGCTGGCCGGTTGCTCGCCGCAGGAGTTTGCGAACAAGATCGCCGGCGAATTTCGCGGCTTGTGGGACCTGCTGGGGATCACGTACGACGACTTTATCCGCACCACGGAAGAGCGGCACAAGCGCGGCGTGCAACACCTATTCGCAACGCTGCGCGACCGCGGCTACATCTACAAGGGCTCGTACACGGGGCAGTATTGCGTGAACTGCGAGGAGTGGATCGAAGGACCTCCGGGAACGATCTGTTCCATTCACGGCATCGTAACCGAGACAGTGAGCGAGGAGAATTATTTCTTCAAGCTTTCAGCCTTCGAACGCAAGCTGCTGGAGTTTTACGAAGCGAATCCGGAGTTCATGGGGCCGGAGTCGACGCGTCGCGAAGTCATCAGCTTTGTGCGCAGTGGGCTGAAAGATCTTTCCGTGAGCCGCACCAGCTTTTCCTGGGGCATTCCCGTGCCCGGCGATGAAAAGCACGTGGTGTACGTGTGGCTGGACGCGCTGGCGAATTACATCACGGCTCTGGGTTACGGCTCAGATGACGACCAAAAGTTTAGAAAATTCTGGCCGGCGGGCATTCATCTGATCGGCAAAGAAATCAGCCGCTTCCATTGCGTGTATTGGCCGGCGTTCCTGATGGCGGCCGGCATTCCTCTGCCGCGCTCGGTGCGCGCCAACGGCTGGCTGCTCTTCGACCAGGGCAAAATGTCGAAGTCGCGCGGCAACATAGTGCGCGCTGAAACGGTTCACGCCGTTTTGGGTTCTGACGCATTGAGGTACTTCCTGCTGCGCGAAATCCCCTTCGGGCAGGATGGGAATTTTTCGTTTGATGCTCTGGTGCAGCGTTACAACGGCGACCTCGCCAACGGCTACGGCAACCTGGTGAGCCGCGTGGTGAATATGGTGCACAAGTATTTTGGCGGCGTGGCTCCGGAAGCAGGTGCTGATACGCAAGCCGAAGCCGCGTTGCGCGAGAATGCCGAGAATGCGATGGCCGCATTCGGGTTGGCCTTCGATGAACTGAACTTCTCAGAGGCTCTGAAGGCGCTGTGGGCGCTGGTTGCAGAGACCGACGGCTACCTGACCGCCAACGCGCCGTGGAAGAAACCTGCGGAGCGCAGCGATGCCGATCATGCGGCGCTGCAAGCGCGCGTGCTCTCGACGGCGGCCGAGGCCATCCGCGTGATCACGGCGCTTGCGTACCCCATTGTGCCCGATGCCGCGGCCAGGGTTTGGCGCCAACTGGGGCAGGGCGAGTTGGCCGACGCGGCGAAGAAGGGATTTTTGAAACATCTCGCGTGGGGCGGTTTGAAGGCGGGCACGAAGTTTGGCGAGCCTGCGCCGCTGTTTCCCCGCGCGGAAAAGGAAGCGATTGAACGTATGCAGAGCCTTGAGGACGACAACAACCGCACGGTGATAGAGGCTGCGAGCAACGAAGGCGTGAATGCCGCGAAGACGCCGCCGTCGGCTCCCGCTGCCGCACAAGCAAAATCTGCCGCACCGCAAGCGCCCGCGCCGAAGCCCGCCGCTCCAGTTGCCGCAAAGACTGCGGCTGAACCTCCGGCTCCTCCGGCGCCAGCGAGCGCGCCTGCAACTGCGCCCGCATCAACAGGAGATTCCGCAACTCCCGCCCAAGAGGCTGCCCCACCGCAGGTGCCGCAGCACATTACGATCGACGACTTTGTCAAAGTGGATTTGCGCGTGGCGCAGATCCTGGTGGCCGAGCGCGTGCCCAAAGCCGACAAGCTGCTGCGTCTCGAAGTCGATCTGGGCTACGAAAAGCGGCAGATTCTGGCGGGAATCGCGCAGTATTACGAGCCGGAAAAACTCATTGGCCGCAAGATCGTGATTGTGGCGAATCTTGCTCCGCGCAAGATGCGTGGCCTGGAATCGAACGGCATGCTGCTGGCGGCCTCGCTCGAGGGCGGCGTACCGGTGCTGGCGAGTTTTCTGGAAGACGTCCCGCTGGGCGCGCGGCTCAAGTGATCTCCGCGTTGACTCTTTGAGGGTTAGAGTTTCTCATTGCGTGTAGACGCGCCTTTTGTTACCATGGCGTTACTCATGGTTTGCACCCTGCAAATCGCTGGTTGTTGTTGCCTGTCGCACATTCCCGACGGGTGTACGCGCTAGTCTCTTCTCCTCAGCACAATCGATAAAGAAGACGCACCCGCAGCTGAACGCCGGGTCTGTCTTTGTGCGGCTCGGGCCTTCAGCGGCAACACTGAATCCCCGAGGTCACCATGCCCGTCGCCGAACCCGCAATCGCCAACGCCCACCCGCCAGCCAGCGCGCTCCCGCCGCAGCGCCTGAATCACCTGCGCCTGCTGGAGGCTGAAAGCATGCACATTCTGCGCGAGGTCGCATCGGAGTTTGAGCGGCCGGTGATGCTTTACTCCATCGGCAAGGATTCGTCGGTGATGTTGCGGCTGGCGCAGAAGGCATTTTATCCGGGGCCGATTCCCTTTCCGCTGCTGCACATCGATACCGGCTTCAAGTTCCGCGAGATGATCGCGTTTCGCGATGAGATTGCGCGCCAGGTGGGCGTGGAATTGCTGGTGTGGCGCAACGAGCCGGCAATCGCCGCGGGAACCAATCCCATTGCACTCGACACCAAACGCTGCTGCGGATTGCTGAAGACGCAGGCGCTGCTGGATGCGCTGCGCCGCTACCACTTCGACGCGGCCTTTGGTGGCGCGCGGCGCGACGAGGAGAAAGCGCGCGCCAAGGAGCGCATTTATTCCTTCCGCGACTCCGCGGGGCAGTGGGACCCGAAGAATCAGCGGCCGGAACTGTGGAACCTCTACAACGCGCGCATTCATCCCGGAGAAAGCATTCGCGTATTTCCGCTTTCGAACTGGACGGAGATGGATGTGTGGCAGTACATCCTCGAGGAAAACATTCCCGTGGTCGATCTGTACTTCGCGAAAGAGCGCCCCATGTACGTGCGTGGCGACGCGCTCCTCCCCATTGAACAGGCCTTCGTCGCGAGAAAGGGTGAGGAACCCCAGATGGTGAAGAGCCGCCTGCGTTCGCTGGGTTGCACCCCGTGCACTGGCGCCATCCGGTCTGACGCGGATACGATTCCCAAGATTATCGCGGAGTTGATCTCCTTCCGCTCGTCGGAGCGCGCCAACCGCGTCATCGATCACGACCAAGAAGGCTCGATGGAGATCAAGAAGCGCGAAGGATATTTCTAAGAAACAGGGACCGCGGGAACAAGAAGTCAGGGGCTAAGGGACATTGGAGGCCAGGTTGGCGGTTGCGGCAGAATTAGAAAATAAACGATTTGAGATTGGCGAATTCCTGGCGCAGGAGCGCGAAAAGGATTTGCTGCGCTTTTCGACCGCGGGCAGCGTCGATGACGGCAAGTCGACGCTCATCGGGCGACTGCTCTACGACACGCAATCGGTCTACGAAGACCAGATGCGGTCGATTGAGGGCAAGGGCACCACGGCTCCGGGGCAGATCGATTTCGCGCTGCTGACCGACGGGCTGCGCGCCGAGCGCGAACAGGGCATCACCATCGATGTGGCCTACCGCTATTTTTCGACGGCCAATCGCAAGTTCATCATTGCGGACACGCCGGGCCATGAGCAGTACACGCGCAACATGGCCACGGGCGCATCGACCGCCGATGCGGCCATCGTGCTCATCGACGCCAGCAAGGGCGTGCAGATTCAGTCGCGGCGTCATGCTTACATCGCATCGCTGCTGCGCGTGCGCCATGTGCTGGTGGCCGTGAACAAGATGGACCTGATCGGCTACGACGAAGGGGTATTCCTCGCCATCGAGTCGGAGTTTCGCGCGATTCTCGAAGAGATCGCAAAAGACACAGGCTCGCCAGTTGAAGCGCACTTTGTGCCGGTGAGCGCGCTCAAGGGCGACAACGTCGTGCACCGTGCCGGGGACTCGACGAGTGCGATGCCGTGGTACGAGGGGCCTTCGCTGCTGGAACTGCTGGAAGCGCTGCCCGCGGCAAACACTACGCACAGCGCAGCCTTCCGGTTTCCTGTGCAGCGCGTGTTGCGGCCCGATCACACCTTCCGCGGCTTCGCGGGGCAAATCGCTTCGGGCGTGGTTCGCGTGGGCGACAGAATCGCGGTCTTCCCCTCGGGACGCGAAGCGAAGATTGAGCGCATTGTGACCTTCGATGGCGACCTCGACGAAGCCGTCGCGCCGCTCTCGGTCACGCTGGTGCTCGATCGCGAGCTCGACATCAGCCGCGGCGACTTGATTGCCGGGAAGGGCACAGCACCCACCGCGGCGCGCAACGTGACGGCGTCTCTGGTGTGGATGGATCAACGGCCGCTCGACCCCAATCGCCGCTATCTGCTGAAGCACACCAGCCACACCGTGCCTGCGTTGGTTTCTTCGGTCGACCATCGCGTGGACCTGAGCGCCTTCCGGCATGACCCGGCGCCCACGCTGCGCATGAATGACATCGGAGCGGTGTCGCTGCATCTGCTGCGACCCATCGCCGTCGATCTCTATCGCGACAATCGCTCCACGGGAGCGCTCATTCTAATCGATCCCGAAACCAATGCCACCGTGGCGGCGGGCATGGTGACGGCCGCACAGGGCCAGGCGGTTGCCGGCGACGAAGACGAGACTGCGGCGTGGGGCCGCGTGACCGCGGGCGAACGCGAGGCGCGGTGGGGACATCGCGGCGGCGTGCTGGAATTGAACGGGCCCACGGAACTGGTCGACGCCGTGGAACGCTCGCTGTTTGCCGTGGGCGCCGTCGCATACCGCATTGATGCGGGCGAGGCGGCGTTTCGTGAGCATCCGCGGCTGCTCGACATGATGAACGACGCGCAAACGCAGGCGGGGCTGATCGCGCTGGTGGTGCGAGGAAAGCAAGAAGCCGCACTGACCGCGAGCGCAGGCGGATTCGAGATCACGCTCGACGCGGACAACAGAATGCACGCCGTAACGGAAGTGCATCAGCTGCTGCGGCGCGCGGGCATCTTCATTTCTTCAGAGATGGCGGATTTGTGATGAGTGTTGTGGAGATTTCTGCCCAGGTGAACGCCAAATTGGACGCGGTGCGGGCCACGCTTGAACGCGAAGTGGCGGGCAAGGGAGACGTCTGCCTGACGTGCAGCTTTCAGGCCGAAGATGTGCTGCTCACCAAGCTCGCCATCTTGCGCGATCCGCGAATTCCGGTTCTGTTTCTCGATACCGGCTACCACTTTGCCGAAACCTACGAATATCGCGATCGCATTGCGCGCGAGTGGGATCTGAACCTGATCAATCTGCTGCCGGAAAAGACGGTGGCCGAGCAGGAGGCGGAACACGGTTTGCTGTATCAGTCCGCGCCCGACCGCTGTTGCGGGCTGCGCAAGGTCGAGCCGCTGTTCAAGGCGGTTGCAGGGTACCGCGTGTGGCTCACAGGGTTGCGCCGCGAGCAGGCCCGGAGCCGCGCAGCACTCGAGGAATCTGCGCTCTTTACGCTGCCCGGAGGCAAACAGGTGCTGAAGCTGGCGCCGCTCGCAGAGTGGACCACGAGCGATTTGTGGTACGCGTGCGAACAGCTTGGCATCCCGCTGCTGCCACTCTACGCGCGCGGCTACACCTCGATCGGGTGCGAGCCCTGCACGACGTTGCCGCTCGATCCCAACGATCCGCGCTCGGGCCGCTGGGCGGGGCACAAGGTGGAGTGCGGAATTCACATACAGGCAGCGAGTTAGCGGGGTTTGCGCTTGATCAGGAAACGGAGCTGAGGACCAGAGATGCCGTACGTCATTGGATTTTTGATTGCGCTGCTCATCGCGCTCACTGGCGTGGGCGCGGGCACCATCACCGTGCCCGTGCTGGTGCTGTTTCTCGGCGTGCCTGCGCCGGTGGCCGTGGGCATCGGGCTCACGTTTTCGGCCGCAGTGAAATTCATCCTGGCGCCGGCGCAGATTGCGCGCCGCAACGTGGCCTGGCGCGCGCTCGGCTATATGCTGCTCGGCGGAGTGCCCGGCGTTCTGGTCGGGTCGCTCTTGCTCAGGCATCTGGTCAGCAACGGATCGGAAAACTTGCTGAATGCGATTCTAGGCGCGATTCTCGTGACCACGGCAAGCTGGCAGATCTTTTCTTTCTTCCGCCCCATCCGGCAAAGCTCCGCAACGCGCGACCGTAGTCACTGGCTTTGGTGGCTGATGCTCCCCGTGGGCGCGGAAGTTGGTTTTTCGTCGGCGGGAGCGGGTGCGCTGGGCAGCGCCGCACTGCTGAGCCTGACGCCGCTGGAGCCGGCGCAAGTGGTCGGCACCGACATTGTCTTTGGCTTCCTGGTTTCGCTCATCGGCAGCGGCGCACATTGGTCCACGCACGCCAGCAACCCCGCGCTGCTGCTGCAGCTCATCCTGGGCGGCGTGGCTGGAGCCATCGGCGGAACGCTGCTGATCACGCACATTCCGCGGCGGCCGCTGCGCTTCGCTCTCTGGGTCTGGCTGCTGATTCTGGGCGGGCAGTTTCTCTTCAGCAGTTACCAGGTGTGGGCCAGCCCCACCACGCACAAGAGTGCGGCGCCCGCGGTGCGCAACGCAAGCACTCCCAACAATTTTTCGCGCGAATGAAGGCGCGGCGGCCGCTCAAGAAATTCCGAAGAGAATCACAGGGGATGAAACGGGAGCAGTTGGTGCGGAAGGCGGGACTTGAACCCGCAAGCCTTTTGGGCGCCAGCTCCTAAGGCTGGTGTGTTTGCCATTTCACCACTTCCGCACGGAGGTGGTTGACTTACCTCTTCAAGTCTAGTGGGAAATCGATGCGCGTTGCAATGCGGGCGCAGCGCGGCGTCGTCTTTGTGCCAACGGCAGGAAATCTGAGCCGCTCGCCGTGCGAAGATGAAGCTGAAAGCTGACGGCTGAGGGCTGTTTTTTATGAAGCGTGTCCTTCTCTCCTGGAGCAGCGGTAAAGACAGCGCATGGACCCTCCACGCCCTGCGCCGCGATCCCACGATCGAGCCGTGCGGACTGCTGACCACGGTCAACAGCGAATTTGATCGCGTGGCCATGCATGGCGTGCGGCGCACCGTTCTTGAAGCGCAGGCAGCCGCGGCCGGATTGCCTTTGTGGGTGGTCCCGCTGCCCTGGCCCTGTGCGAATGAAATTTACGAACAGCGCATGGCGGAGACCTGCCAACGCGCCGTGAGCGATGGCATCGATGCCATCGCCTTCGGCGATCTTTTTCTTGAAGACGTGCGCGCCTATCGCGAGCGGAATCTCGCGCCCACCGGACTTGAGCCGCTATTTCCGCTTTGGAGGATTCCCACCGATGCACTGGCGCGCGAAATGATCGCCGGCGGCCTGCGCGCGCGCATCTCTTGCGTCGATACCGAGAAACTGCCGGCGAGTTTTGCCGGCCGCGAATTCAACGAGGAATTATTGCGCGATTTTCCGCCCGGCATCGATCCCTGCGCAGAGCGCGGCGAGTTTCACACCTGCGTTTACGCCGGCCCCATGTTCGCGGCTCCGCTCCCGCTTGAGACCGGAGAGATTGTCACCCGCGACCGCTTCGTCTTCGCCGATTTTGTGGTTGCCGGCACGTAAGCGGCGTTTCTGACACCTGACACCTGAAAATCAGTTTCTCAATCCCCGCAGCGCCGGATACAACTTTCTCCATCGCGCATAGCCGGTCTTGTACGCGGCTACGTCGGCCGCATCGGGCTCGATGCGCTCGGCCACCTGAATGGCCTGCCCGCATGCCTCGTCGAGATTATTCCAGTGGCCCGCGCCCACGCCCGCCATCAACGCGCAGCCAAACGCGCCACCTTCCTCGGCTACCAGCACTTCCACAGCTTTGCCGTAGATGCCGGCCTGGATCCTGCGCCACAATGCGCCGCGCGCGCCACCACCGCCCAGGCGAATCGCCGTGACGGGAATGCCAAGCTCTTGGAAGAGGGTAAACGAGTCCTGGAGCGAATAGGCCACGCCCTCAAGCACCGCGCGCACAAAATGCGCCCCGGTGTGTCCCACGCCGATGCCCGCGAAGGCCGCGCGCACCTCGGGATCGAGATGTGGTGTGCGCTCTCCGAGCAGATACGGCGCCCACTCCAGACCCTCGCTGCCTGCGGGAATTTTTCCGGCGCCCTCGCTGAGCGCGTCGTAGCTCTGCCCGGCAAAAAATGTGCCGCGCAGCCAATTCAGGCTCAGCCCCGCGCTCTGCGTTACGCCCATCACATGCCACAGACCAGGCACGGCGTGGCAAAAGGTGTGCAGGCGGCCCTTGGGATCTTTCGTCGGCTCGGCCGTGGCCGCAAACACCACGCCCGAAGTGCCGATGGTCGCTGAAACACTTCCCGGCTGCAGAATTCCCATGCCCACTGCGCCCGCGCCCTGGTCGCCCGCGCCCGCGGCAACCGGCGTGCCCGCCTTCAATCCCGTCAGCCCCGCTGCCGTCTCGCTAATGCGCGCGCAAATCTCCGGCGACTCGTACACCTTGGGCAACCACCGCATGTCGATCCCCGCCGCCTCGGCCACTTCGCGCGACCAGCGGCGGTGCGTCACGTCCAGCAGCAGCGTTCCACTCGCCTCCTGCACGTCGATCGCAAATTCGCCGGTGAGACGGTAGCGCACGTAGTCCTTGGGGCACATCACGTGGCGGATCTTTGCGAAGATCTCCGGCTGGTGCGTCTTCACCCATAACAACTTCGTAAGCGTGAAATTGGGCAGCGCGGGATTGCAGGTGAGCTCGATCAGCCGCTCGTAGCCGATCTTCGCGGTGAGCCAATCGCACTCCGGCTGGGTGCGCGTGTCGCACCAGATGAGCGCCGGGCGCAGCACCGCGCCCTTCTCGTCGAGCATGACGGCGCCGTGCATCTGCCCCGTGAGCGCGATGGCCGCGATGGGCTCGCGTGGCTCTGCTGTCGCTGCCAGTGCTCCGCGAATGGCCTCCTTTGCGGCGCGCCACCAATCCTCGGGATCCTGTTCCGCCCATCCCGGGTGTTCTGCGCGAAACGGCGCGTGTTCGCACGACGCCGATCCCATCAACTTGCCTGCGCCATCCACCACCACGGCCCGCGTGCCGCCCGTTCCCACATCCATGCCCAGGAACCACATATTGGCAATCCCCCCAGCCTAAATCGCTTTTCTCTGCGCCCGCAGCATAGCAGCTTTCAGGTGAAACGGAAAAGCTGCGGTTAGACCTGAACCGCGAATGCTGTGCACGGCGATGGTGGTCTCCCACCCTTTCGCAAAAAGCGCGAAAGGATGGGGCGCGGAGCTCTGAGGCGCGGCAAGCATGGAACCGCCGTAAGCCTCTGGGGTTTCCGTCGCCCGCCGGTCTTGAGGCTCATGCCTGTCTCTCCAAATTTGGAGTGATATAATTCCATTATTGGAGTTTCTATGGCAACCGCACTTCCCATCCCGCAGATCGCAGGCTACAGCTTCGACGTGGCCGCCGATCTCTCCGATCCCGCCACGCGCAAGCGCCTCACCCCTGCGGCGATCAAGGCTTTTCTGAACATCACGGAGAAGTGGGGCGTCAAGGACGACGATGCGCGCCAACTGCTCGGCGGCGTTTCGTCGGGCACGTTCTACTCCCTCAAGAAGGATCCTGCGCGCCGCGCTCTCGATCAGGATGCAGTCACCCGCATCTCTCTGCTCATCGGAATCTTTAAGGCCCTCAACATCCTCTATAGTTCGCGCCTGGCCGATGCCTGGATGACGCTTTCCAATTCGAACCCAGTTTTTCGCGGTTCCACGCCGCTCACCTACATTCTTCGCCTGGGCCAACCGGGCATGATCGAGTTGCGCCAGCTTCTGGACGCACGCCGCGGCGGTTGAGCGCATAGGATCGGGCGCAACGATGACGAGCGCGTCGATGAAGATCGCAGAGCGAAAAACCGCGGCCCCAAAAGGTGCGGCCAGAATCAGCGCCATGAAAACCGGCGCAGCGAGGTCCAGCGCCCCCACGCCTCCCACGCGCGAATGCTCCTTCCGCGGCACGCATCGTCTCATCCCATCAAAGTGGAGCGCCGAAGGCACGGTGCTTGCCGCGCTCGCAGGCAATGACGCCGAACTGCGCGACCTGATCGAGCTCGATGGCGCAACCAACGCGCGTTTGCTGGGCGAAGAAGGCCTACTTCCCGGCATCGGCGTATACGAGCTGCTTTTTGGCGTTGCCTCGAGCGAGATTGTGAATGCGGCATTCACGCACGCTGCGCCTCGCGGCGGCCGATTCAATAGCAACCTGCGCGGCGCATGGTACGCAGGCCTGGAACGCGAAACCTCCATTGCCGAGGTTGCCTTTCACAAGCTGGAGCAATTGCGCGAGGTCGATTGGCCGCATGAAGAAGTCTCCACCTGCGACGACTACCTCGCTGACTTTGCCGCCGAGTTTCACGATCTGCGCGACGGCGTGACGCGTTTCGCCCGGTTCCTCAGGCCCGGCCCGATTCCCGAGTGCTACCAGCCCTCGCAGCAACTGGCCGCCGGGCTTCTTGAGCAAGGGTCGAACGGCATCGTCTTCCCCAGCGTTCGCCGCGCCGGGGGAACCTGCGTTGCCTGCTTCCGTCCCGTGCTGGTCTACCATGTGCGGCGCGACGCCCGCCTCGAGTTTCGGCTTCATGCGCGGCACCCCTTCACCGCGAATCGGGTTCGCCGTGTCGCAACCGCTTGAACGCTGCCGCCAAAGCATGCCGCAACGAGTGAATTTATCATCGTGAGCTGACTGCTCCAGCGCCTACATCAATTCACGTTCGGAGCCGTCGCAGCCGCGGCAACCTGCGCCGCATCCAGCGTCACGGGGCTGTCGAGCACCATCTGGAACTGCCATCCGACGTCGAAGACGATGAAGTCGTAGCCGTTGGCGCGGTGGCGCGCCCACAACAGCATCCCGATGGTGAAAGCCGCAAAGCCTCCTGTCGTAGCCCCGATCACCACAGCCTTCGACGGGCCAACCTGCGGCAGCGTCGGCATGGTTGTTTGTCCCGCACCCATGGCAAAATGCGCTCCCAGCGGTGGCATGGGCGTCAGCTCCGCTACTTCCACGGTCGACGCCCTGTCGTCGTCAGGCAGCAAAAACGCCTGTGTATTCTCTCCATTCAGCGCCACTGAATACCCGTTGGGAAACAGCAACTGCGTGAAATGAACGCGTAGCGTTGGCGCCTGATTCTTCAGCGGCCGCGCGCTCACCTGGGTTACAGTCCCCTCCACAAAGGTCCCTGTGGGAATGGCGAGCCGCGAGCCCACCGTGACCGGAAACGCCACCACCGCGCGCACCTGGTCTCCCGGCTTGGTCGATTTGCTCTTGACGGGGTTCATCAGCGTAAGCGGGACCGCTGTTCCCGCCGGCACGGTGATCGTGGATGTGGCGGGCGGCGCCGGGATTTGCTGCGCAGCCGGAGCCGGATTCGGAACCGGTGTTTGCGCGATCGCGAGGGATGCAATCACGATTGCGGTAATCGAATGTACGAACATGGGATCGTCTTCCTTCCAAGGCGTTCTTCGAACGAAATGTGGCGCTTCAACGTGCCGCTGCGGGCTGCGAATTGAGCGGTTGCTTGTTCTTGACGACCGGCGCGCAGGAAATCACCATCGGCGCGGCCGGACAGATGTAGTTAGGCGTTCCGGGTGTTCCCGGAATTCCCGGTGAACCGGGGATGACTGTGGGAGGAGTTCCCGGAATTACCGTATCCGGCATTCCGGGTCCTCCCGGAATCGTTGTAGAGGGCGTGCCGGGAATCACCGTGTCGGGTGTTCCCGGCGTGCCGGGACTGCCTGGACTGCCGGGAATATTCCGGCATCGCGTGGCAGATTTGAATTGTCCTGGCTGCGGCACGTGCGAAAGCGAAACGGCTTGCGCAATTTGCTCTGCGTCCAGCACGAGCGGCGCTGCCAGCGTCATCTCCACGTCGGCGCCGTTGTCGAGCAGCAGATCGTTCGCTGTGGTCGCCTGAATCGTAATCGCAATCAGCATCTCCACGGCTGCGTTCTGCGGATCGGTCCCGGTCGCGCTGGGGTCGCCCGGAAGCAGCACAACATATCCGTTGGCGAAGATGATTTTCGTGAAGAGGACTGCAATTTCGGCTCGACTCGTACGCCGCGTGGGCCGCGTCACGCTTTCAATCGTGCCTTCCACATAGGTTCCCGCTGGAATCGCGATCCCCGTTCCCGCAACCACGGGAAACGAAGTCTGCGCGTAGAAGACATCGCCTGCTTTTGCCGTCGCCGCCCAGATGGGCCGCAAGACGAGCAATTCCACTTTGGTTCCAGCGGAAAGAGTGATCGAGGCGGAGGCGCCCGCTGCAGTGGGCATGGCCGCGGCGGTTTGCAAGGGCCCTGCCAAACTGCATGTTGGAAAGATCAAGAGGAAAACAGAAAAGAGAATGGAGTCGAACCGTCTCACGATACCACCTCTCCCGTACTGCGGTATCACTTGGGTCAGATGCGGACCGGTGCGAATGGTTGTCCCTGGCGTCGCGCGCTGCGCCGTACAATCACTCTGAACACGTGTACCTGTGATGTGCGACACGAGGTGACACCAAATCTGTGCCGCTTGCTCTCAAATTCGATCCGGCCGATCCCAAGGCCGCGCTGGCCCAACTGCCGCAGGCCCAGGCGGTGTTTGCGCTCTATGGCGCCGACGAGCGCGCCGAACCCTACATTGGCCGCACGCCCAACCTGCGCGCGCGGCTGGAGCGGCTGCTGCAACCGTCGGCGAAACATCCGCGCCGATTGCATCTCACTGGCCTGGTGCGCCGCATCGAGTGGCAGCTGACCGGCTCGGAGTTTGAATCGCTGCTGGCGCAGTTTTCCCTCTTGGACCAGATTTTCGGCGCAAAGGCATTGGAGCGGATGCACCTGCGCGCACCCGCATTCGTGCGTTTTCTCGGCGGCAATCCTTACCCGCGCATCACCGTCACGCACCGGCCCAGCCTGCGCGAGGCCGATTGGGCCTACGGGCCGTTCCCTTCGCGCGCTGCTGCCGAACGATTTTCAGAAGAGGCGCTGAAGCTGTTTCTGCTGCGCCGTTGCACCTTCGATCTTGCGCCGGACCCCAGCTTTCCCGGCTGCGTCTACTCGGAAATGAAAATGTGCCTCGCCCCTTGCTACAAGGGCTGCAGCGACGAGCGCTACGCGGAAGAGGCCGCGGCCGTCGAGAGCTTTCTGTCCACGCGGGGCGAGAGCCGCCTGGTCACGCTCCGCAGCCAGCGCGACCAGGCGTCAGCGGAATTGGCCTTCGAGTCCGCAGCCACGCTTCACGTGCAGGTGCAGCGCGTGGAGGCCGTGCACGCCCTGGCTGCCGAGCTCGTCCGCCCACTCAGCCGACTGCGCGCGGTGATCCTGCAGGCGTCGGCACGGCAGGACGAAGTGGCCGTTTTTCTTTTTGAGAATGGATGCCTGCGTGGGCCGGCTGCGTTTTCGACTGTTGGCATGAGAATTCAAAATGAGCAGTCGGGGTCGAGTTCGCTGTTTGCGCAGCCGATGGCGTTGGAGCCGGTACCGGAACGGCCGGGATTAGGAAATAGGGAACAGGAAACGGAAAGCGAGGGAGGGGAAATCAATCCACGTTCCTCGGGAGAAGTTTCGAAAGGGCACGGCTTCAGTCGTGCCAATAGCGAGGAACAGAACGAGGGGGCTTTGGCCCCAGCAATACCGACCGCCCCGGCAAAGCTTCCGCGTGGCCTTCTCGAATCCCGCCTCGAAACTGCACTAGCTGAGCTCTCCGCGCCGGCCGCGCCGCCTTCGGCCACCATCCGCCAGGGCCATCTGGCGCTCCTTAAGCGCTGGTACTATCGCCCCGAGGCCCGCCGCGCGGGCGAGATTTTCTTTCCCGACGCCGAAGACCGCTGGCCCACAAAAGCCATTCTGCGCGGCATCGGCCGTGTAGCGGCAAAATCTTTGATCGCCGAGGATGCGGGCTAAAGTGGGAGCATAATCATTTCAGATTTTTTGCTACAAATCGGGAAAGACCTCTTCGACGGCACTGGAAAAGTGCGACGCCAGCACCGGCACATGGGAAGTTCTCCATTCCGGCGCGATCGCAATTGCGGACTCGAGGTTGGAGGTGAACGTGGATCAGGAAAAGATGGCAGGAGAGCTGCGCCGGCTCAAGAGGCGCGAACTCGCGTTATGGCGTGCGCTGCTTGGCGTCTTCGTAGTAATGGGCGCCGGGCTCGGTGCGGAAGCATATTTCCTCAAGAAGCTGGCGCATCCTGAGCAACTCACACTCCGGCGACTCGACATCGTGGACAGTCAGGGCGTTTCCCGCGTGATTCTTGCGGCTCCGCTGCCGTCGGCGACGTACTTTGGAAAAGTCAGGAGCAAAACTGACCGCCAGATCTCAGGCATTCTCATTGCGGATGCGACGGCCACTGAGCGGGGCGGGTACGTCACGAGCGACACCGACGATGCCAATGCGCTCCTCACCCTCGACGGCCAAGGCCACCAAACAGTGTTGCTGCTTGCGGAGCCGAAAGGGGAAACCCTGTTTCGCGTCTGGAACGGGAACAATGGTTCGCTTGTGATGGGCGTCTCCGGCAAGAATCCATTTCTCAACGTGAACCAAGGCGGAAAGGCGGTCTTCGGCGCTCCGCAAAACAATCCGGAAGCCTCGGATCCCCGGCCTATGTTTCGTTAGCTCGGCCGCTGCTCTGCGGGACTGGGAGACCGTGCTTTGATGGGTGGCAGGCAATCGAGAAGCGATCGACAAAACCCGGGCTCCCCTCCCCTCACCGCCTGATACACTGTCCCCGCAAGCGGTTCTCGACGAAATTCATGGTTGAGCTGCTGCCGGCCTTACGATGATTGAACTTCTGCCTTCGATATTATCCGCGGATTTTGCCCACTTGGCCGACGAGATTGCCGCGGCCGAGCGCGGTGGGGGCACCACCATCCACGTGGACGTGATGGATGGCCATTTCGTGCCCAACATCACCATCGGGCCGCCGGTCGTAGCCAGCCTGCGCAAGGCCACCAAGCTACCGCTCGACTGCCACCTGATGATCGATAACCCCAATGATTTCATCGCGGCGTTTGCCGATGCCGGGGCCGACTGGGTCAGCGTCCACTACGAGGCGTGCCCCCATCTGCACCGTACGCTGGAGCTGATCCTGCACCACGGCATGCGGCCTGGGGTGGTGATCAATCCGGCCACGCGGGTCGACCTGATCCTCGATATCCTGCCCATGGTGCACCACGTCCTGATCATGAGCGTGAATCCGGGCTTCGGCGGACAGGAGTTTATCCCCTTTTCTCTCGACAAGATTCGCCACCTGGCCGCCATGCGCCGGGATCTGGGCCTGCAATTTAAAATAGAAGTAGACGGCGGCGTGGCTCACGACACGGTCGCGGCCATCGTCCAAGCTGGCGCGGAGCTGCTGGTTGCGGGCAACGCGGTGTTTGGCGCCGGGCAGCCGGAGCGCGATGCACGCGCCCTGCTGGACGCGGCCCGCCAGGCAGAGATCCTTCAATCCGCACGCACGGCTGCAGACGGAAAGAGTAAAATTCACTAAATAGCGCATGGATTGAAAAGCGCAAGCCCTGAAATGAGCATGTATTGACCGGATGGCCCCCTGGGGAGCTGTCCTTCAACGAGGTGGTATGAACCGGTTGTCTTTGAAGATCGTCGCGGTCGCATTGGCCGTGTTGTTTCTCGGTGGGGCTGTAAGCAAGGCCCAAACCGACGCCCAGGCCGCGACCGACGCCCAGAACCATAAGTTCAAAAGGAAAAAGAAGCAGAAGGCCTACGACCTGAACGCCAACCCTCTGGCCGGCGTGCAGTCCAAGCAGCCCGACAAGGAACTCTACGACAAAGCCATGGTGGCCATGAAGAAAGGCCGCTACGACGTCGCCCGCCTTGACCTGCAGACCCTGCTCAATACCTATCCCGAGTCGGAATACCGCATGCGCGCCAAGCTCTCTGTTGGCGACACATGGTTCAAGGAGGGCGGCTCGGCTGCGCTCACCCAGGCCGAAGCCGAATACGAGGACTTCATCACCTTCTTCCCCAATGCTCCTGAAGCTGCCGAGGCCAAGATGAAAGTGGCCGACATCTACTACGAGCAGATGGAGAAGCCGGACCGCGACTTTACCAACGCGCAACAGGCCGCCAAGGAGTACCGGGAGATGATCAACATGTTCCCGGATTCCACCCTGATCCCCCGCGCCAAGCAGAAGCTGCGCGACGTGCAGGAGGTTCTGGCCGAGCGCGAATTCCAGATCGGCAGCTACTACGAGAGCCGCGAAGACTTCGTAGCCGCTATCGCGCGCCTCGAGACCGTGGCCGATACCTATCCGCTTTACTCCAAGAGTGACCAAGTGCTGCTCGAGATCGGCGACGCCTACGCGGGCGAAGCCCACAACGTGCAGATGGCTCCCGGGCTGCCGGGCGCCATCCGCGAGCGCCTGGAAACCATGTATCAGGACAAGGCCGCCCAGGCCTACCAGAAGGTGATCACGCGTTATCCCATGACGCCGCACGTTGAAGATGCCCGCGATCGCCTGGTGGCCATGAACCGTCCCGTTCCCGAGCCTACTGAAGCCGCCATCGCCGAGAGCGACGCCGAAGAGCGCAGCCGCCAGCCGCTGCACTTTACCGATATTTCGCTCGACATCATCAAGCATGGTCCCATGGTGGTACAGGCCGTGCACGTGGGCGAGCCCACGCTCGACGATCCCAAGCGCGTTCTGGCGCCCGACATCACCAAAGAGAACCGGACCATGTTCGTCGAGGCCGTCAACCAGGGCAAGCCGCCCGCGCCCGCCACAGCCGTTACGCCCACCGGTCCTAACGAGCCGCCGCGCAGCGACCAACCTTCCACCGTGCCGCTGCAGATGCAGGCTCCGGCCGGAGGCACGGGCGTAGGCGTCGAAATCGTCAATGCGCCAAACAGCGCCGCCACGGCGCCGGCCAGCACCACACAAACCGATCCCAACGCGCTGATCAAGCCCGTGGTTCCGGCCAGCAATGCTTTACCCAGCGCGGACGCGCCAGCGGAAGCGCCCATCCAGGTAAACGACATCAAGCCCGGCGAGAGTCCCACGCCAGCCGTCGCCGCCCCCACGGGCAAGCAGAAGAAGCCCAAGGTGGACCAGAGCGACGAATCTTCAAGCAAGAAGAAAAAGAAGAAGGGCTTGGGCAAACTGAACCCGTTCTAAGAGCAAAACCGATCTACGACGAAAAGGCCGCAGCTTGTAGCTGCGGCCTTTTCGTCTCCCATCGTCCACTCGGCCGGAATCCTGGGCGCTTCGCTCCGCCGGGCTCCCCCATCTGCTAACCTGAAAACGTGGTCCCCAACGCCTCAAAACCCCTGTTTTCATGGGAGTTTCCGCGAATTTCAAGGGGCTCACCGAAGATAAAATGCCTCACGATCTGCCCAAAGCCTACGACCCAGCCGCCATTGAAGATCATTGGGCCGGTTACTGGGTCCTCGAGAAGCTTTTCGCCGTTCCGACGCCCGGCCACGGCACGACGCCGGTCCAAAACCAGGGCCTGGACGCCCAGTCTCCCTTCGTCATCCTGTTGCCGCCGCCCAATGTTACCGGCCGTCTGCATATGGGCCACATGCTCAACCAGACGGAGATGGACATCCTCACCCGCTGGCGGCGCATGAGCGGCCGGCTGGCCTTGTGGGTGCCCGGCACCGACCACGCAGGCATCGCGACGCAGATGATGGTGGAGCGCCAGTTGACCGAAGAAGGCACCTCGCGCCAGAAGCTCGGCCGCGAAGCCTTTGTGGAACGTGTGTGGGCGTGGAAACGCCATTACGGCGGCGCCATTCTGGAGCAGATGAAACGCCTCGGCGCCTCCGTCGACTGGAGCCGCGAATACTTCACCATGGACGAGCGCCTGTCCGTTGCGGTCAGAGAGGCCTTTGTCCGCCTCTACGCGCAGGGCCTCATCTATCGCGGCGCCTACATCGTCAACTGGTGCCCGCGCTGCCAGACCGCCATCAGCGATCTCGAAGTGGTCCACCAGGAGCAGAAGGGCCACTTGTGGGAGATCAAGTACCCGGTGTTGGGCGACGGCGGCAAGGAAACCGGCGAGTTCATTACTGTCGCGACGACGCGCCCTGAAACCATGCTCGGCGACACGGCCGTCGCCATTCATCCCGAAGACGAGCGCTACCTGCACTTGCACGGCAAAAAGCTGCGCCTGCCTCTAATGGATCGCGAAATTCCCATCGTGGTCGATCCCTGGGTGAGCCGCGAGTTCGGCACCGGCGCAGTGAAGGTCACGCCCGCGCACGATCCCAATGACTTCGCCATCGGCGAGCGCCATCACCTGCCCTCCATCAACGTAATGGACGACCGCGCGCACATCAACGAGAACGGCGGCCCGTACCAGGGCCTCGACCGCTACGTGGCGCGCAAGAAAATCGTCGCCGATCTTGAAGCGCAGGGGCTTCTGGCGGCCATCAAGGACTACACCAACAACGTGGGCCACTGCGACCGTTGCAAGACCGTAGTCGAGCCGCGCCTGTCCACTCAATGGTTCATCGCCGTCAACAAAGAGCCGATTGGCGGAGGCGATTCGATGGCTGAAAAAGCCCGTGCGGCCGTCCGGTCCGACGCCATCGGCAACAAGGCCATTCGCTTTACGCCCGAGAACTACGAGAAGATCTACCTCAATTGGATGGAAGATATCCACGACTGGTGCATCTCGCGCCAGCTCTGGTGGGGCCATCGCATTCCCGCGTGGCACTGCGCCGTCTGTCACAAAATCACGGTGCCGCAGCCCGGCTCGACCGGCGATCCAGTCGCATGCGCCCACTGCGGATCGGAGCAAATCACGCAGGAGACTGACGTTCTCGACACCTGGTTCTCTTCGGGCCTGCTGCCGGTTTCCGTTTTTGGCTGGCCGAACATCACGCCCGAAACACGCGCCGATTTCGACGCTTTCTATCCGACCTCGCTCCTCGTCACCGGCTTCGACATCCTCTTCTTCTGGGTGGCGCGCATGATCATGCTCGGCTGCTGGTTCGCCGGGGACGTGCCTATGCCGGATGGCTCGTCCAGAGGGCCGCAGAACGCAGTTCCGTTCAAGGAGGTCTACATCCACGCCCTGGTGCGCGACGCCAACCGCGAGAAGATGTCCAAGACCAAGGGCAACGTGATCGATCCCATCGAAATCGTGAAGCAGTACGGAACCGACGCAGTGCGCTTCACGCTCGCGTCGATGGCCTCGCCCGGCACCGACATCGCCTTCAATGTAGCCCGCACCGAGGGCTACCGCGCCTTTGCAAACAAGATCTGGAACGCCGCGCGCTTCATCTTCATGAATGTGGACCGCGCTGCGGAAGTTGGCATCACGGTTGATCGCGGGCTGCTGGGCCAAATGCCCAGAGTTGCCGCAGACACCCCGCTCGAAGCGCGCTGGATCGTGGCCGAATTGCACGCGACGGCCGCGAAAGTGAACGAATCGCTCGAAAACTATCGCTACGATGAAGCGGCGAGCATCATTTATCAATTCTTCTGGGGAAGTTTCTGCGACTGGTACCTCGAGATCGTCAAGCTACGGTTAGACTTCGAAGGGGCCGACGTCGTCAACGGAACGGAAGGTCAAATCCTCCGCGATCTCGAAGAAACCCGCGCGGCATTGACCACACTGGTGCAGGTTTTCGAGTGCGCGTTGCGCCTGCTCTCGCCCTTCATGCCGTTTATTACCGAAGAACTCTGGCACGCAGTGTATGACGGCAATCCGCCGGCAACGTCAATTGCGCTGACGAAGTACCCGCACGCCGCTAGCGAGCCATTTGACAAAGTCGCGGTAGACAGCATGAGCACCGTCCAGTCCGTCATCGTTGAAATTCGCGCTCTCCGCAAGGAAATTGGAGTTGAAGAAAAAGCATTCACACCAATTGAGCTGCGAAATGACGACGACGTGCGGGCTGCCGTTGAGCAGAACGAGGACCTTGTCAAACGTCTTGCCAAGGTCAGTGAACTGCGGCTTGTCAAGCAGATCACCGCCGGGTTACCGCTGCGCACGAGGTTCAACTTCGACGTCGCCGTTATCTACGAAAAGAAGATCGACGCTGCCGCCGAACGCGAGCGCTTGACAAAGGACATCGCCAGGTACGAAAAAGGCTTGGCAGCAGCAGAACGCCAACTGGGCAATGAAGGCTTTCTGGCCAAGGCTCCCGCACACGTGGTGGAGGGCCTCAAAAAGCAGGAAGCCGAAACGCGCTTGCTGCTCGAAAAAGCCAAGGCCGCCCTTGCCGCACTGCCAAAGAGTTGAAGCTCTCAGCTTCGCACGAACAAGCTGAAAGCTGACGGCTAGAAGCTAAGAGCTGTTTTTATGGATTGGAAAAGCCACAAGATCGACGCATTGCTGGAGCAGGCCCTGCAAGAGGACCGCGCCACCAGCGACGCGACCACGCATATCACGATCGATCCCGGCCTGCGTGCTGCCGGCTCCATCATCGCCCGAGAAGAGTTGGTGGTCGCCGGCCTGGGCGCCCTCCCGCGCTTCTTTGAGATTTATGCGAGGCTCGACGCACGGCCCGAGGCGCAGACGCGCTTCGAAGTCGTCAGCCATCCCGAAATGTTCGACGGCGTGCGTGCGCATCCCGGCCAGGTGCTGGCCGTCATCCGCCACAACGCGTGCGCGCTGCTCAGTTGCGAGCGCGTGATCCTCAATCTGCTGCAGCATCTGAGCGGCATAGCCACGCTCACACGCAAATATGCCGACGCCATTCAGGGCACCCACGCGCGCGTGCTCGACACGCGCAAAACCGTGCCCGGCATGAGGGCCCTCGAAAAATATGCGGTCCTTTGCGGCGGCGGCACCAATCACCGCATCGATCTCGCCTCCGGCATTTTGATCAAGAACAATCACATCGCCCTTGGCGGCGGCATTGCCGCGGTGCTCAAACGCGCCCTGAGCGAGCGCAAGCCCGGCCAGCGCGTGCAGGTGGAAGTGCGCACGCCACAGGAACTCGACGAAGCCCTCGCTCACGGCGCCGAAGCCATCCTTCTCGACAACATGACGCCCAAAGAAGTGAAGAAATCCATCGAGCGCATCAAGAGTGTGGCCGCAGGCCAGCCGAACCGCTGGATCCCCACCGAGGCCTCGGGCGGCATCGTGCTCGACAATGTCCGCACCTACGCCGAGACCGGCGTCGACTTTATCAGCGTGGGCGCGCTCACCCACTCTGCCCGCGCCGCCGACATCTCCATGTCGATTGCCGCGGAAACGGGCCAGGAAAGCGTCAAGATCAGTCACGGCTTTCAAGGCGAGGGGCTTTAGCGCAAGCTCACCCGAGGGCAGTCAGACTCAACCGCCTCGAACCCGCACGGCCAGGGATTTCATGTTCGATCTTGCAGCCCTCGAAACCGAACTCGCAGGAACCGTCTTCGCCGGCAAGCTGCACTACGCGCCCACCACTGCATCGACCAATTCCGATGCGATGGCTGCTGCACGCGGCGCTGCGCCGCACGGCTCGGTGTACTTGAGCGAAGAGCAACTGGCCGGCCGCGGTCGTGGCGATCACAGCTGGATTTCCGCCGCCGGCGAAGGCCTCTACGTCAGCGTTCTTCTGCGCCCGCAGTTTCATGCCGCGCGTTTTCCGTTTCTTCCGCTGGCTGCGGGCCTGGCTGCCGCCGATGCCATCCGCGCGGTCTCCGGCCTCGCAGTCGATCTTCGCTGGCCCAACGATCTGTTAATCGGCAAACGCAAAACCGGCGGCATCCTGGTCGAGGCGGGAATCTACTCCAAAAGTCTGCCCCACGCAGCGGTGGGGATTGGGATCAATGTGCACCAGCGCGCGTTTCCGCCGGACCTCGCCACGCCCGCCACGTCGCTCGATCTGGAAGCCAACCGGCACATCGCGCGCCAGGATTTGCTGCTCGCGCTGCTAAAATCGCTTGAGCAGGAAGCTCTCGCGTTGGCGCATCCCGATGCGGCAAAAGAAATCATCGCCCGCGTCGAAAAGGCTTCAACATGGATGCGAGGCCGCAAAGTGGAAGTGCACGGCCCGCAAACCTGTAGCGGCGTGACGGCCGGCCTCGATGAGAACGGATTCCTGCGCGTGGCAACCGCGGAAGGGCTCGTCACCGTGCAAACCGGCGGCCTGCGCGAAGAACCAGCCTCTAGCTGCTAGCTTCTAGCCCCTAGCTCGTGCGTGCCGAATTCATCACCCTCGGCTGTCGCGAGAATCAAGCTGGCGGCTAGAGGCTAGAAGCTAGGAGCTAAGAGAATATGCTGCTCGCTCTCGATGTAGGCAACACCAATACGACCCTCGGCCTCTACAAGCTCGATGGCGAGAAACCCGAACTCGCCGCGCACTGGCGCGTCACCTCGCACCGCACCCAGACCGTCGACGAATACGGCGTCTTCTTCGTCAACCTCTTCGAGATGCACGGCATGTCGCCCACCCAGGTCACGGACATCATCATCGCGTCGGTGGTGCCGCCCGTCGACTCCACGCTGCGCCAGGTGTGCGAAACCTACTTCCACATCGAGCCCATGTTCGTCGAGCCCGGCATCAAGACCGGCATGAAGATGCTCATCGACAATCCCACCGAACTCGGCGCAGACCGCCTGTGCGACTGCATCGCCGCCTACGAGCGCTACGGCGGCCCGTGCATCGTGGTCGATTTCGGCACCGCGACCAAGTTTGAAGTGATCTCCGCGCAGGGCGAGTACCTGGGCGGCGCCATCGCGCCCGGCCTCGGCCTCAGCGCCGATGCGCTCTTTTCGCGCGCCGCGCGCCTCTACCGCGTCGACATTAAGCGCCCTGCCAAGGTCATCGGCACCAACACCGTCGCGCACCTCCAGAGCGGAATCTACTTCGGCTACATCGGCCTCGTCGACGGCATCATCGAGCGCATTCTTGCCGAGTTGGGAGCCGCGCAGGACCGCCCCCCGCGCATTGTCGCCAGCGGCGGCCTGGCGCACCTGATCGCTCCGGATTCGCGCTACATTCAGGAGATCGACGACCTGCTGACGCTCGACGGCCTGCGCATCCTCTTCGAGCGCAACCGCACCACCCGTCCCCGCGGCCGGGCGCACTGAGCTTCACAACCCCGACAGAATCTCCTGCGCCGCGGGCACGTGCGCGCGCAAGCTCTCTGCGGTCAGCTCGTCGGCCTTGCGCAGGCTGGGAAAGATGGTAGCCCAGAGCCCGGCTACGGCCAGCGCGCCTATTCCGCCGATCACTGTAGCGCGCACCGCACCCCACCACTGTGCCGTCAATCCGCTTTCGAACTCGCCCAGTTCATTCGACGCGCCGATAAACAGCGAGTTCACGGCGCTCACGCGCCCGCGCATCTCCGGCGGCGTAGCCAGTTGCAGCAGCGAACCGCGAATGATCACGCTGATGGTGTCTGCCGCGCCCGCCACAGCCAGCGAAGCCAGCGACAACCATAAAGTGCGCGACATTCCGAAGACCACTGTGGCGGCGCCAAAGATCGACACGCAAATAAACAGCCAACGCCCCGCGTGCCGGCGCAGCGGAAACCGCGCCATCACCAGCGACATCGCCACTGCGCCCGCCGCAGGCGCGGCGCGCAACATGCCCAGGCCGCGCGGTCCCTGTTGCAGGATCTCGTGCGCGAAGATCGGCATCAGCGCCACGGCCCCGCCCAGCAGCACCACGAATAGGTCCAGCGAAAACGATCCCAGCAGCATCCGCGCGCGGCGCACATATTGAAAGCCCGCCAGCAACACTTTCAGCGAGAGATCGCGATGCTCCATGCGTCCCGGCCGCACGCTCAACGTACTCACCAGGATGAGAAACCAGCCCAGCGTTCCCAGCGTGAACACGTACACGATGCCCGCGCCCTCCAGCCGCGAGTCCGACACAAAATGCGCAAGCGGAAATGTGAACAGCAGGCCGCCCAGCGCCGGGCCGGTGATGTTGGCCAGTTGGAAGATGGCGCCGCCCCACGTGACCGCGTTGACAAAGTGCGTCTCCGGCACTAGGTGGGGAATGAGCGCCGAACTCGCGGGCCCTGAAAACGCGCGCCCCGTGCCGACAAAAAACAGCACCGAGTAAATCGCCAGGATGCTCTGCGAATGGTTGCACGCCAGCACCACCAGCGCCGCCGTGCAAATACACTGCAACGCGTAACAGACCAGGATCACGCGCCGCCGGTCGAAGCGATCGGCCACGTGGCCCGCGGGCAGCAGAAAAATAAGCCCGGGCAGGAAGAGCGCCAGCCCCGTGTACCCGAGATCAATGGCGCGATGGGTAATGGAGTACACCTGCCACGCCACGGCGACAGACTGCGCCTCGGCGCCGAGGATCACCGCCACGCGCGCCAGTTGGTATCGCCTGAAATCACGGGAGGCAAAAGCCTCAAGTCCGCGCCGCGGTTGAGGGGAAGGCTTCTCCATCGTCTGCTCTCAGGGTATAACGGACAGCGCGGATACGGCTGAGACGCGCGCACAATCGCGATGCTATACTCGCCTCCGCGGTCTGGCTGCTGCTGAGGATTCCCATGAATTCGTCCAAAACCAATCGTCGAACGTTTATTCAGGCTTCGGCGGCGGCGCTTGTCGCTGCGCGCCTTCCGCTGGCCGCGCAAAACGCTGCCGCGACGCACAACGCAGGCAATACTGACGCGAACGTTATCGCCATTCCCGACACGGGCTGGCGTCTCTGGCCCGACCAAAAGGCCGAGTGGAAGAACGACACCGTCTATTTGCCTGAAGATGTGCATCTCGCGAGCCTGCCAGTGAACCCTCCAACCGGCGGCTGGGGGGCGCTCAGCGCCACGCAAGGCATTCCCGTTACGCTGCCCTGCACCGTCGAGCAGTATTTCTGGGGCCTCACCGGCATGCGTCCCTATCACGATGAATACCGCTTCGAAACCGCCGACGACGAGGTGAAGAACGGCACTTATAACGGCGTCTCCTGGTGGTGGCGCGCACTTGAAATTCCGGCAGCGCTTCAGGGCAAGCGCATTTTTCTTCGCGTTCGCGGCGCACGCCAGCGCGCCGAGGTCTATCTCAACCACAAGCTCGTCGGCTACAGCCTGATGGAGGAGCTGCCCTTCGAGTGCGATGTCACCGCGGCGGCGCGTCCCGGCGCATCGAATCAACTTGCCGTCCGCATCACCAATCCCGGCGGCCGACTGGATTGGGTCGACGGCGGCAGAATTACATGGGGCAATGCAACCTTCCAGAAGAGTCACGGCTTCGGCGGCCTCGATCGCGCTCTCACTCTCAGCGCGCACGGCCCCGCGCGCATTCGCGACTCCTGGGTGCTCAACACGCCCGAGCCCGGCCTCGTCACCGTCCACGCGGAAATCGAGAACACAGGCGCAGCAGCGCCCGGCGGCCATCTCTATTTCTCTGTTCAGGACCCTGTCACCGGCGCGTGGGTCTCGCATACCGACCTTGACGCTCCTCTAAATCGCAACCAGACAGATTCATTCCACGCCAACATTTTCTGTCAGTCCCCTCGGCTCTGGGACCTCGACAGTCCTCACCTCTACCGCTTGATCGTTCAGTGGACCCCGGACTACAGTAACGCGTCGCGCATAGCCGATGCGCGCACCATCGACTTCGGCTTCCGCTGGTTCGCGCCGGAAGGCATCGGCACGAACGCGCTCTTCCGTCTGAATGGCCGCCGCGTGCGCATCTACACTGCTATCTCCTGGGGTTACTGGGCGCTTAACGGCCTCTTCCCCACGCCCGAGCTCGCGGAAAAAGAAGTTCTCGTCGCGCAGCAGTTTCATCTCAACTGCCTCAACTTCCATCGCAACCTTGCCAAGGAAGAGGTGCTCGCCATCCAGGATCGCCGCGGCCTGCTGCGTTGCATGGAGCCGGGCGGCGGTATGCAGGCGGTTGGTCGCGCTGGTCAACCTGACGGTTTTGCCGAGCGCTACATGCAAGCCAAGATCCTCGGCATGATCCGCGCCAATCGCAGCCATCCCTCGGTAGTCGAGTACATTCTGCAGAACGAGGGACGACCCGATCTTTCAAACCCAAACCTCGAGCGTGTTTTGCGGATGATGCATGCCGCCGATCCAAGCCGCAGCATCGTCGGCTGTGACGGTTTTGCCTCGCGCGCGCCGCAGGCGTGGATGGAACCCTACAGCGACCACCTGCGCACTTCCGCCGAGGGCGGCGCCGGCGGATGGTGGGACGAGCACCAGGGCCAGCCTTCCGATGTGTGGCAGGACGCGCAGTACATCAGCCCCACGCAGTTCCTCTACTACTCCACGGACCGCACGGAAATCGTGGAGTGGGGCGAGATGAAGGGCGCCGCATCCATCGACGATCACGCCGCGCTCATCAGGCAGATTATGAAGCACGGCGGCCACAGTTACGACCTTGCCGATCATCAGGAGTTGCTCGCGGTCTACGAAAAATTTCTCGACACGTGGGGATTCCGCAAGGCCTTTCCCACCGCGAGCGATCTCTTTCAGTCCATCGGCCGCCGCGCTTACGAGTCGTGGGGACAGTTTCTCGAAAACATCCGCATCTGCGACCTCAACGACTACGCCGCCGTCAGCGGCTGGGAATCGACCGCCATAGAAAACCATTCCGGCCTCGTCGACAATTTCCGGGACTTCAAATCCAATCCCGATCCCATCCGCAATTCGCTCCTGCCGGTGCGGCCGGTTGCAAAACAGAAAGCTCTCGTTGCCGCGCTCGGCGAGCAGGTCGGCTTCGACCTCTATCTGCTCAACGACTCGAATCGTCCCGCTCCCGGTAAGCTGGCGTTCTCCATCGCCGATCCCAAGGGCGCGCGTCACGCGATCGGCTCCTGGGATGCGCCTGTTTTCGTGAAAGATCAGCTCTCGGTTCTCGTCAAGGAGAACGTTTCCAGCCCCGCGCTTGACCGCGAAGGCGTGTGGACCACGCACTTTTCGCTGGCCGGCAATGTGGAGACCGAACACCGCCGCGAGATTTGGGCCGTCAATCCCATGCCGCATCACTTCAACAATCTCCGCGTGGCCACACTCGGCTTGGCCGACGAGATTGCCGCGCAACTCACGCCCATCCCCGGCCTCAAGCTCGAGCCCTTCGCCGTGGACCAGCACTACGACCTCATTGTGGCTTCGCCGCCCACCGCGCGGCCCACTGACACCGTGAGCACCGACGATGTGGGCGCCGATCGCCGCAGCCGCTCCATTCCTCCCACTGCGCTGCCCGCCGATGTCGCCGCAGCCTTTACCTCAGGCACGCCGCTATTCGTGCTCTGCACCAGCGACGGCCAGGCCACGGGCGCTGGAGCGCAACTCGCTTCCGCGGCCGGCTTCCGTTTCGATGGGATGGTCGGCTCCTCGCGCGCCTCCTGGATGGGCACTTGGTTCTTCGTGCGCAAGCATCCCGTCTACGACGGCCTGCCCGTCGACCGCGCCATGAGCATCGAGTACCAGGTGAAGGGCTCCGACTCGAACGGCCTCGTCGTCTCCGGGGACGGCATTGAAATCATCGCCGCCTACAGTCGCGACCACGACCGCAAGATCGGCGCAGGCACGTTTGCCTGGTCGGGCCACGGCCGCAAACTGCTCTTCCACCGCATCACCGAGATGCATCGCGTCTTCCATCGGCGGCTGCTGTCGAACGGCATCCAGTATCTGATTCAGTCCGCGTAAGAAGCGCCCCGCTGCTGAAACACGGTTGTCATCTTGAGTGAAGGTCGTCCGCCGCGGCGGATGACCGCAGTCGAAAAACCTGTGGTTGCTTTTTGCCGCGCGAGCCGCTGAGAACCGTGAAAGATGAACTCGCCCTTCATTCCTGCATTTCATGAAACAATGAATTCATAGACCATCATGACCGACGAACTTCTTCCATCATCCGAGCCCGCTCCAACCGAACCCATCGCTGTGTCTGAGCAAGAAGCGCCCAGCTCGCCCATCGTAGCCAGTGACGAATACCTCACGCCGCTCGAATCTTCACCAGTTGCTCCGGTCGAGGAACAGCATCCAATCAGCGAGCCCGAACCTGAGCCTGCCGAGTCATTCGCCGACGCGCTCTCCGCCTTCGACCGCGAGCACACGCATCGCGCGGTGACCAAACAGCTCGAAGGCACCGTTGTCTCGCTCACGGCCAATCAGGTCATCCTCGATATCGGCTACAAGATGGAAGGCGTTCTGCCCCGCTCGGCATTCGAAGACAACGCCGCGTCTGTGCAGCCCGGGGACGCGTTCCCCGTCTCCATCACCGGCCGCAACGAAGAGGGCTACTACGATCTCTCGCGCTTCCGTGTGGCGCAGCCCCGCGACTGGTCGGGCCTGGAGCGCGCGTACGCTGAGAAAATCGCCGTCTCCGGCACCGTGACGGAAGTGGTGAAGGGCGGTTTCAGCGTCGACATTGGCGTGCGCGCCTTCATGCCGGCCAGCCGCAGCGGCACGCGCGACGCCGCCGAGCTCGAAGCCCTCGTGGGCCAGCCCATCACCTGCCGCATTACCAAGCTCGAAGTCGCAGATGAAAATGTTGTGGTCGATCGCCGCGTGGTTCTCGAAGAGCAAGCTCGCGGCGCGCTCAGCGAACGCCGCGCCGCGCTGAAAGAAGGCGACACCGTCACCGGCACCGTGCGCACGCTCATGCCTTACGGCGCGTTCGTCGCAATTGAGCCGGGTCTGGACGGCTTGCTTCATATTTCAGATATTTCGCGCGCCCGCGTCGCCAAACCCGAAGACGTGCTCTCCGTCGGCGAGCAGCTCACGTTGCGCGTGCTCAAAATCGATCCCGGCACTGGGAAAATCTCGTTGGGCCTCAAGCAGCTGCAGCCCGAGCCGTGGGAGACCGCCGCCGAGCGCTACGTGGCGGGCCAGCGCGTCGCCGGCGCTGTTACACGCCTCATGGACTTCGGAGCATTCGTCGAGCTCGAGCCTGGCCTTGAAGGTCTGATTCACATTTCGGAAATGGCGTGGGACAGAAGAATCAACCATCCCAGCGACCTGCTGCACCAGGGTGACCGCGTCGACGCCATCGTGCTCTCCGTCAAGCCGCCCACCGCAACGGACGCCGGCCGTATCTCTCTCGGCCTCAAACAAACCCTCGCCGATCCTTGGCTCGAAGTGGAGCGCAATTTTCCTGTGGGCTCGCAAATTGAAGGCCCCGTCACCAAGATCATGAACTTCGGCGCCTTCGTTGAAATCATTCCGGGTGTCGAAGGCCTGGTGCACGTCAGCGAGATCGTCGCCGACCGCCGCATCAACCATCCGCGCGACGTGCTGCGCGAAGGCCAGCGCGTCAAGGCCCTCGTCCTCGCCATCGATCCAGAGAAACGCCAGATCAAGCTCTCCATGAAGCAGTTGATCCCGACCAGCATCGACGAGTACATCGCCGAGCATAAGGTGGGCGACCATGTGTCGGGCCGCGTGGTGGAGTTGACCGCTTCGGGGGCAATGGTCGAATTGGGCGAAGGCATCCGCGCCATCTGCGGTGGGGCAGGCACTGGCCGTGCGGGCAACGCGCCTGCGGCGGAGACCGCGAAGGCCTCAGCATCTAAATCGGGTGCCACCGCGCCCGACCTCTCGCAACTCTCTTCGATGTTGACGGCGCGATGGAAAGGCAATGCGCCTGCGCCCTCGGCCGCGCCGGAGCCGCTTGCCGAAAGCCAGATTCGCACCTTTAAGATTACAAAGCTCGCCGCCGATTCAAAGAAAATCGAAGTGGAGCTGACGTAGATCGCAAACTCCGCTAACTTGCTGGCTTGCCCTACAGATACACCTCATCCACGTAGCACCAACGCCAATCCTCGCCGCGCTCGGCACTCTGGATCAGCGGATGCTTTGTCTCATTGAAGTGCGCCCGCGCGTGCCGGTTCTTTGACGAGTCGCAGCAGCCTACGTGCCCGCACTCCAGGCACATGCGCAGGTGCAGCCATGGTTCGCCCAGCTTCATGCACTCTTCGCAGCCCTTGGTGCGCGGCTTTACGCCCTTTTTGATCGTTCCCACATGCGTGCATTGCGCTGCCATCGGTGACCTCCTCCAGCTTTCCACTGACTATAATGCACGCACGGCCTTCCTTTGAACCCGCAGGCATTCACCGCACCGCCCGCCATACACTATGCTTGCCCTCATGCACCTTCCTGCGCGCGATGCCGAGCTTGTGCAGATTATGGATTCCGCGCTGGCCGAGGCAGCCGGCCGCGCCGGATCGTTTCTGGCCTGCCGCATCGGCTGTACGCAGTGCTGCTACGGAGCCTTTGCCATCAACGCGCTTGACGCCGCGCGCCTGCGTGCCGGAATGACTGAGCTGCACGCCACAAATGCCGCGCTCGCGGCCGAAATCGAACGCCGCGCCCGCGCCTGGTTCGCGGAGCACGGTCCGCATTTTCCCGGCGATCGCAATACCGGCGTACTCGGCAGTTCCGCTGAAGACCTGGCCCGCTTCGAAGACTTCGCCAACGATGCCGCCTGCCCGGCGCTCGACCCCGCAACGGGCCGCTGCGATGTGTACGCGTGGCGGCCCATGACCTGCCGCGTCTTCGGCCCTCCGGTGCGCGCGGTAGGCGATGGCGGCGTCGAAGGCCTGGGCCATTGCGAGCTCTGCTTCATCGGCGCTACACCCGAACAGGTGGCCGCTTGCGAAATGAACGTCCCACACGATTTTGAAGCGGAATTGCTGCATGAAACCGGAGCGGACTTTGAGACCGTCGTCGCCTTCGCATTGTTGCCTGAGAAGGGCAAAGACTCGTGATGAATCGTCTAATATTCGAGCACCTACGAGCGAACCGGCTCGCGGTTTACGCGCGCATTGCTGCGTTCGCTCTCGAGGCGGGCATCATCTTAGGGTTGGTCGGAATTGTGCACGGTATGGCGTCAAATCCAACAGCGGTGCGTACGTTGACCGGAGTCTGGTTATCGGGGCTTCTCTTGTTTTTGCTCGCAGTCGGTTTTTCGTTTCTGGCAATCGAACGCTATTTTGATGTGCTGGAGCATGCGCAGGAATTCGGAATACTCCGGGTATTTGGTGCACCCTACTCTTATTTTCTTGCCATTCTCTTTTGGGAAACCGTGGTTGTCGCGGTCCCGGGCACGATCGTTGCAATCGGGCTCACATATCTCGCGAGGGCAGTGATCGCTGTGGAGTTCACACGTTTCTGGACCCTCGAGATCGTATATACATGGTGGCCAATCGCAGGCGCATTCTCGGCGGCGGGCTCTATGGTGGGGGCAATTGTTGGAGCGCAAAAAGCAGTAAAGAACGGCCTGGTGCAGGTAATGTCCTACGAAAAGTAAGTTCCCTGCTCGTCCCGGCCGTTCGAACTACGTCGCCTTAGCGATGCCGTAAACTGATCTTTGCAACCTTCCATGCCAATGCGTCCCTGCTGGGCCGAGATTCGCACTCGCGCTCTCGAAGAGAACATGCGTTTTCTTGCGAGCCTCGCCGCACCGCACGCCGAACTGCTCGCCATGGTGAAGGCCAACGCCTACGGCCACTCGCTGGCTCTGTGCGCGCCCGCGGCCGTGCGCGGGGGAGCCGGTTGGCTGGGCGTAACCAGCGTGGAAGAAGGCATTGCCGCACAGGCCTTGTGTCCTGACACGCGCGTGCTGATCATGTCGGGCATCGCTCGCGGCCAGGCCGCAGCGACGATTCAATTCCAATTAACGCCCATTGCCTGGGAGCTATGGCAGCTCGACGAGCTCGAAGCCGCGGCGCGTGCCGCCGGAATAGCGCCAGGCTCGTTCCCGGTTCATCTTGAGATTGACACCGGCATGAGCCGTCAGGGCGTCCTTCCCGGCGAACTCTCCAGCATCTTTTCCCGCTTCGCGCCGGGCTCGCCGCTCCGCCTTGAAGGCGTGATGACGCATCTGTTTGCCGCCGACGAAGCCTACGGTCAGGCGACGCAGGAGCAACTCGCGCGTCTCGACGACGTTCTCACGCGCATTTCCGCGGCCGGGCTGTTCGCCGAGTGGCTCAATGTGGGTAACTCGGCAGCGCTCGTTGCCGGCCAGGCGCGCCCCCTTGCCGAACTCGCCGCACGCCATGGCATGAAGGCTCTGCTGCGTCCCGGCCTGGCGCTCTTCGGCATCGCGCCCGAGTTCGATCCCGCGTTCTCCGCTGCCGACGAACCCTCTTCGCTCGCCCGCGCGCGCGTCAGCCTGCAGCCCGTGCTCGCGTGGAAGTCCGCGGTCATCGGCGTGCGCTCCGTGCCCGCCGGCGCCAGCGTGGGTTACAACGGAACCTTCGTCGCCACCGAGCCCATGCGTCTCGCGCTGGTTGCAGCGGGCTACGCGGACGGCCTCGACCGCTCCCTCGGCAACCGCTTTCATCTGCTGGTGCGCGGCCAACGCGCGCCGCTGGTGGGCCGCGTCAGCATGGATCAGTCGGTGGTGGATGTAACGGAGATTCCCGGCGTCGCTGCCGACGACGAGGTTGTGCTCATCGGCACGCAGGGCAATGAAACCATCTCATCTCAAGATCACGCCCGCGCCACGGGCACCATTCCCTGGGAGGTTTTCACGCGCATCGGCCCGCGCGTTGCGCGCACGGCTGTTTGAGTGGGGTTCGTGTTCTCCCGCCCTTTCGCCGAAAAACGGGCGAGAGGATGGGGCACGGGAAGGTTTCTGTTCAAGCGGCCATAGACTTAGCGCGCCACCGGTTCGGCAGGCGTCGGGCACAATCCCGCCGCGCACTGGACCGCGTCAATCATGGCTTCCGCTCCGATGCACGAGTTCAGCAGCATGTGGTAGAGCCCGCGCGTGCACCACTCCTGCTGATAGAACTTGCGGATCACTGCCGCGCGCCGCCGGTCGAACGCCGCCAAATGCTGTTCCGCCTGCTGCGCTCGCTCAGGGAAGGCCCGTGCGAACCATTCTTTCTTGGCGCTGGCCGTGGCGTACACAAAAACATGAAAGCATCCCGGCCGTCCGGCCAGGGCGCAGGCCGATCCGCGACCCACCAGCACGCAGTTGCCCTGATTCGCAGCGTCGAGAATCTGTGCCCGGATCAACTCCAGCATGCGCTCGGAGTCGAAGATCTTTTCATCGCCGCTGGTCGCCGGCGCATACACCGGATCCTGCCAGAACATTTTGCCGTAACGGTAATACCACGGGTCCAGCCGCTCGTCGAATTTGGCCGCCGCCTTGGGATCGATGCCGGCGATGCGCGCCGCGCCGGCTACCAATTCCGAGTCCAGCAGCCGCCAGCCCAGCCGCGCCGCCAAATCGTGCGCAAATTCCGCACCGTGCGAGCCGTACTCACGCTCCACGGTGATCACTCTGACCGGCGCATGCACCATGACCTTGAATGACCCCCTGCGCAGGAGCATACAACTCTTGCCGCGGAAAATAAAATAGGCGCGGAAGGGAAAGCCCCTCCCGCGCCCGTTGCGATACAAGTTCCGCGTTGCCGGTCTATTGCGTAACCGGCTGAGCCGGCGGCGCCTTCGGGCTCTTCAGGTGGCGCGCGTTGGGAGGGGCCGGAGCGCCTGGAGCAGGCGGCGCTACCGGCGAAACTGCCGAACCCCTCTTGATGTGCAGATCGCCATTGTCCGCGCTCAACACAATGTGCGCCGTGCCCGAGCCGATGCGCCCGCTGACTGTCTTGTCCTCATCGCCGCTCACCGCCAGCGAAAAATCCGTCACGATTTCGCCGTTATGCGTGCGCCCGTTCACCGTCGCAGACGCATTGGGAGGCAACGTGATCTCCACGTCGCCCTTGCTGTTCGTCGCCTCCACGCCGTAGGCTCCCGCCAACTCGATGCGGATGTTGCCGTCGCGGTCCTCCACGCGGCTGTCGCCGTCGATCTCGCTCAGATCCACGTCCTTGGAGTGCGTGGTCACGTGCACCTGTCCCTTGGCGCCGATGACCCGCAGGTCATCGTCGTTCAGGGTCAGTTCGCCGGGCAACTGCGCCGCGTCGACCGTGGTCACTGAGGTACGCAGGTGCACCGGCCCGGCCACGTTCTCCATCGACACGTCGCCCGGGATATCGCCGTTCTGTGCGATCCCGCCTTTGATATCGCTCACGGTGATGTCGTTCACGTCGCCCTCCAGGGTCATGTCACCCTGGACATCCTGCGCAGCGAAGACGTCGTGCTTCCCGTGGACGAAGTGCGCCACCACCGGTCCCGCGATCGAGCTGAGATGAATGTCGCCCCGGGCGGTGATGTCGATGCCGGCGCCCAGGCCGCTCGCGGTCACGCTATCCCATCCCGCATTCACCGTCACGTGCGCCGTTTTCGGCACGGAAACCGACAAATTCACCCGTCCCCGGTCATTGCTGTTGGACTGGATCAGCACCGCCGAGCCGTTCACCGTCACCTGCGCGGCCTCGGCGTCGAAAATCTTCTTCGCGCCCGAGTCCGAATTGGCATAGGCCACTTCCTGCGCATGCACTTCCAGGTTCGGCTGGTCGCTCGCCGTAATGCTCACGTCGCCGCGGGGATCGAGAATCTCAATTGACGCATTGGCTGGAATTTGCCGGTTGTCTACCGGCTGATCGCTGTCGTGCTCCGGCATTCCGAAGGTGTTGAAGAAGCCATCATCGCCGAAGTCGAAGTGCGTCGGGCCCCAGAAATGGTTATGCGCCGCTGAGATTGCACCCAGAAACGCGAGGAAGATGAGGATTCCGATGAAGCCGCCGCTGCGCCGCACCGGAGTCTCTCGGCGCATGTCCAGCGCCCACTCGCCCAGCAACGCGAGGCCAGCGCCGATCAGCAGCAGCGGCCACCACCGGCCGTACCACGACCAGAATGAGCTTGCGTCGAGATGGCCGCTCATGATCAGCAACGCAATCACGCCGACCGTCACCAGAATGATGGGACCGACCATCGAAGGTACACGCGGACCGTACGTGCCCGCGTAGCTCGCCTTCCATGCGTGGCGCTGTGCGCGCCAGGCATCGCGCTGCGCGCGCCACTGGGCTTTTTGCTGTTCGCGATAGGCGTGCCATTGCGTCTTCGGATCGTACGGCGGCGGTGCGCCGCCCCCCGGAGGCATGTTTGGAGGCATATTCGGAGGCATGCTGCTCATGATTGCCCTCTCTCCCTGTCGTTCTCAAATTCCTGCCACTGCGACGGCACAATTGCCGGGTCCTCGACTGCGCCAGAATTTTCCTTGCTCTGGGACGGCGCGCCCTGAATCGGACCGGTCTGCTTGGGACCAACCTGGCTCGGTCCCTGCGCTGTGTTTTGCCACGGCGCCCCGGGATAGAGCGGATCGTCTTCCGCGGCCAGCGCCGCCCGCTCAGCCAGCAGCAACAGGCCCAACGTGATCAGCAGCAGCGGCCAAAACAGCCGCCAGAAATACGGGATCGCACCCAGTTGGTGCAGCAGAGCCAGGGTTCCGATCAGCAGCAAAATTGCCGGCCCGCGCAATCTGCGAATCAAGATGTAACGGCTCATTTCTGCCCTCCTTGCGAGCTGCCCTGCGGTCCATTCGGTGGCCCCGCTTGCGAGTCGTGCAGACGCCGCACGATCAGCCACACGCCCAGCCCGATCAGCAGCAGCGGCCAGAAGTACTGGAACATGTGCCACGAAAACCAATCGAACTGCCCCAGCAGAAACAGCACGCCCAGGGCAATCAGAATCACGGCTCCGATCGGCTCTCTGCGCCGCCAGTGCGCCGGGGGCACCGGCGGGAAAGGCGGGATGGGTGGAATCGGCGGCATGCCCGGACTCGTGTAATCCGGCGGAGGCGGCGTGTATGGCCCCTGATACGGAGATTGATATGTCGATTGATACGGAGCCTGGTACGGCGTCTGGTTCCCCGCCTGATCCGCGGGCGGGTACGTGCCTGCAGGTCCTGTTCCCCCACCCGGCGGCGGACCCTGTTGCGGCCTTGCAGCCGTGACAAACCAGTTGCTCACCTCGTTCAGGCCCAACGGATCGGGCAGCGGATCTCCGTCGCGCCGCGCTTTTGCCGTGTGATAGGCCTCGAACATCTGGTAGAAGATCCAGGCCGCAACGAAGAAGCCGAATACGTCGTAGACGTGCGCCACGCTCACCAGCACCGCGAAGATCACTACGTGCACCATGCCCTTGACGAACTGGCCGTTGTACATCGCGCCCACGCCGGGAATCGCTCCCAGCAGCGCCGCCAGTCCCGGGCTCGGTCCGTCCACGGGAGGCGCCACATAGGCCCTCTGTGCGCTCTGCCACGCCATCCAGCACGGTTCGCAGAAAATCTGTCCGCCCGATCCTTTGCGTACGCATGCCTGGCACAGCGCCTTGCCGCAGCTCTGGCAGTACGCCGTCGCATTCACGCCGTGATGGTTTACGCAATCCATGGTGTGCTCCTTCCCAACGTTTGCACCGCGTAGCCTCTGGACTGCCGACTGGTGTGCCCACTTGTCCGTTTTGACCGCATCGGAAACCTGAGTGAAGTTTCCACATAATCATTGCTGCTTGCCGGTTCGGTTCGCGGTGTGTCCGGTTGTTGCCGAGGGCCCGCGCGCAACCCTCCATCATGGCTTCCGGGCTTTTGCCCCGGATTCTGCCGGGTCTCGCCCGGCGTTACCGGTTGGGTTTGCCGCTGCTGCGGTGCGCCGCCTTTGCCTTCGTCCCCGGTCTCGCCGCGCAGCTCGCGCACCCGCGATTCCACCTCGTACACAAACCGCAGATGGTCGTAATAGCGCACGATCGGCACCGAAGCCATGGTCAGTTGCCTCTCCATGTACGATCGCATGGCATGCGGCCTCAAGTCGGCAAGCCGCAAATTCTTGAGCCGCACGCCCGCCAGGTTCAGCGTGAGTGCGATGGAAAAGAACGCCATCGCCGCCGTCAACAGCAGCCGCGGTTGCACACTGTAACGTATCCGCGCCAGGAATCCCGGCTGTTGCCAGACCGGCGGAACAAACGCAGGAACCCCGCCAGCTACTGCCGGCACGGGCAAGCCGCTTATTGCATGCCCCGGTCCCGTGGTGGCCAGAATCCTCTCCAGCAGCCCCTCGGGCGGCTCCGGATCGGGTGATAGAAACTCCAGCCACTCGCGGCCCTTGCGCGCCGCTTCATACAGCGCTCCGCATGCCGGGCAGCCGGCCTTGTGCGCGAGAAACCGCGCTTCTTCCTCGGGCTTCAACAGCCCGTCCAGTGCATCGGCCAGCTGCGTCTCCCACTCGCCGCATGCTGATGTGCCCGGAATATGTGTGCCCTCTGCCATGGCTACATCACCTCCTTCTTAGTACGTTCCAGGTGCCGCGCCAGTTCCGCCCGCCCCCGGCTGATGCGTGACTTCACGGTTCCCTCTGGAATCCCTAAGACTTGTGCAATTTCTTTATAATCAAGGTCTTGTAAATCTCTCAAGATCACTGCCTCGCGCAACTCCACGCTCACTTTCATCAGCGCCTTCTGCACCATCTTTTTCAGCTCGTTGCGCGCCGCCGACTCGTGCGGGGAAGGCCCGGCATCCGCCAGCCGGTCGGCGACGCTCAGGCGCGGCCGCAGCTCTTCCGTCTGGTCCCATCCCTCGTCCAGCGAGCCTGTCGCGCGCTGGTTCCGTGTCCGCCTGTAGTTGTCCACCAGCAGATTCCGCGTCATGGTGGTAATCCACACCGGCAAACTGCCGCGTGTCACGTCAAAACTGCCCAGATTCGAATAAATCTTCAGAAATACGTCCTGCGTCAGGTCCTCGGCATCCGTCGGGTTGCCCGTAAAGCGATAACAGAGCCCATACACACGCTTCTGGTGCGTGCGGACCATCTCGGCCCATGCGCTGGAGTCGCCGTTCATGCAGCGGCCGACGATTTGCGTCCAGTCCTGCTCCAGAGCTCTCACCTCCGCGCGCCCGGCGTGGCCCGCCAATGTCGCCCGGCTCGCCTCGTTAGCGCCCAGCGTCGCCATCGGCGCGCACTGGGTCTCGCGCTGCCGTGCCGGCCTTCCGGGGTCCGCGTCTGCGACCTGCAGTCTGCAGTCTGCCGAAGCCTCGCATTGCCGCGCCGCGGGAGCCGATTTGGCTTCCTGCACCGAGGCCCGACCAAAGGCCCGCCGCACCGCAGGTGGCGTCATGCCCCAGCTTAATGTTCCCACATACTGCATGGTCATTCGATACGCAGAATGCGTCCCACCGGTTCCATGGCCGGCAGACGAGATGGCGCCGGGACAACGCTGCGTTGTTCGGGCGCGGCGATTTCTGGAACCCGGTGCTTCATGCGGGTATATAGTGGGGTACGATTTCCCCAAGGAGAACATCGCGATGGGTACACCTGTTGCCGGCCCGGTATTCCAACAATCCCTGCAAGATCGTGAGCGGCTCCGGAAAAAGGGAATCTTCCTCAAGTGGTGTTCCATCGCGGTCCTGCTGCTGGGCGTCGCCGGATCCGTGATCGTAGGATTCACACTCACCGACGTGATCAATAGCAACGATTGGGGCGGATTTTTGTTGGCCGCGCCCGTCGCTGTCAGCGGTGGCATCTGGTATTCGCTTTACGCCCGAAGCAAGCGGTGCCTCGCCCTCTCGGCACAGGATGTACTAGCCCACGACACGCGGCCGCCGGTCATTTATCTCCGCTCGTTCAAGGACGACGGCAAGAACGTCAGGACGTTTAAGAACAGTTTCCCGCTCTGGCGCGTCCTGCACCCAATGAAACTATGGGGATCGGTTCTGAACGCCTTCGACACCCGAACCGAAGAAGAAGTGCTCGCCGAAGTGCTGCACCAGATCGGCCCTGTAGTGGGAATCGGCCGGCCGGGAGAGAAGCTTCCTCAGTTGGGGGCGGCGCGCGTCTACGTGGATGACGACCACTGGCAGGAAACTGTGCATAGCTTTCTGTCACGAGCCGGGCTCGTGGTTCTGCGCCTGGGCAAAACTCCAGGGTTCTTCTGGGAGGTCGAACAGTCGACCGTTAAGATGAATCCGACGCGGCTGATTGTGCTGGTGCCCCTCTCGCACCGTAAATACGACCAATTTTGCGAACGTGCCGCCACGCACTTTCCCAAGGGGCTACCGGCGTATAAGTGCTCCCAGATGCGCAGGCTATTTGGCGCGAACCTGCTGGGAAACTTGAAGGCCATGATTTACTTCGAACCGGACTGGACGCCTGTATTCGTGGACCTGGCGCGGATTCGCTGGCCCTGGAAATACAAGCTGCGCATGGCGGGCAGGCGCGACCTGCTCAACGCTTACGACTGGGCGCTGCAGCCCGTCTACAAGCAGCTTGCAGTGACATGGGAACCGCCAGCCTACACCCCCGGCCGTGTAGCAACCGTGCTCTACAAATCTGTTCCGCTACTTTTGTTGGCTGGGCTTGTAGTGCTGATTGCGGTGGTGTCGATGCGTTAGCGGGTCACTCGTTGCGCCTGACGCGCCACGTCTTCAACTCTGGTGCCTGGCGGCACTGCCAAGCCAACGGCCAGGACCGAAGCCACGAGAAGTCATCTGCACCGCTCAAGCCCCACCCATCGATTGCGAATTCTCCGCAAGATTTGCACCAATCCGCCGTAAACTGAGCATCAATGGAGGTCGTACCGTGGAAGATTGGAAGTTTACCCAGCAGGATCCCGCGGAGGCCCTCGCCAGGCTGCATTTCTTCTCGATCAAGAAGAAGCATGCGCACGGCGAGGTGGAAGCACGCATCACGGTCAAGGAATTTGCCACCGCCAAGACCACCGACATGAAGTTCTTTGCCGTGGCCGACATCGAGCTGAACCAGAAAATCATGAAGTTCCAGCCCTGCGGATGGCACGAAACCCTGATGGGCGCGCTCACGGAATGCCTGAGAAACCTGCGCAAGTTTGAATATGAAAGCCCGGAACTGCCGCCGGAGTCCTCAGCGGACGGAGCCCAGCTGTAGCGCCGGTCTCCTGACCGGGGCCCCCGCGGACAGGCCTTCGTCCGTGGGGTGGCTGACCGGCTGTAGCGCGGGTCTCCAGACCCGCACATCGCTCTCCACACGCCGCCGCTCAATCCAACATCAACTCAGGTATGCTGAATACCCAAGGAGCATCCGGCCATGCGCAAGACCCTGTTGGCCCTCGCACTTCCGTTCTTGCTGTGCGTCCTGGCCCAAGCCGCCAGCTTCGATTGCACCAAGGCCACAACTGCCCAGGAAAAGGCCATCTGCGGCGCGCCCGATCTGAGCGCTGCCGACGATCAGATGGCTGCGGCCTACAAGGCGTGGCTAGCCGCGGCGCAACCGGCCTGGGCTGCCGGAATTCGCCAGAACCAGCTCGCCTGGCTGCGCACGCGCGACGCGAATTGCCCCGCGGGCAACGACAGCATCCCCATCGCGACTTGCCTCAGCAGCATGTATAAAGAGCGCATCGAAGAACTGCAGCAGATGGTGCAACACTTCGCGGGCATCACGTTCGTCTCGCAGGCGATCACGTTGACCGCGCGCGAGACACCAGACTCCGCTCCCCCGGCTGGCGTCACGGAAGTTACTCCCGGCTTCGGTACGCTGCAGGCTACTTGGCCGCAGGCCATCCCCACAACCCCGCAATGGACAGCCTGGAATCGCGCCATCGTACCGGCAATCATTCAGGCCGCGAATGCAAATCAGAGCATTTCGGTCAAAGATTGGAATGGTCTCGCACGACCCGGCATCGATCTCAGCCTGACGGTGACGGTCGATCGTCTCGACGCGCAATGGATTTCCGCGACCATCGATGGCCTCTACGACGGACACGGCGCCCATCCCACGGAAAATTCCTCTGAGTTTTACTGGATGCTCGGCGAGCAGCGCGCGCTCAAGCCCGCGGATGTCTTTCTGCCCAACTCGGGCTGGGACACCTGGATGGAGAAGCGCCTCGACAGCTACCTGCACCAGACTCTCGATGCCCAATCCGACGGCAACTACCAGACCTGGTTCCCGCAGCACGGCGCCGCCGCGGCATTGCAGGGCATCGTCACCAATCCCGGAGATTGGAAGCTCGATCCCGCGGGTTTCTCGATCTTCTTTCAGCCGTACCAGGTAGCCTGCTACGCCTGCACTCCGAAACCCATGACCCTCTCGTGGTCCGATCTCAAACCCTACTTGCAGCCCGGCTTCATGCTTCCGCAATAAAGAAAGCACGCCGCCACACGCGCCACGGCTGCGGTTATTTCTGACCCCCGACCCCTGACACCTGATCCCTGTCCCAGTACTGGTCCCCAAACTCCGGATCCACGGGATTCTCAAACAGCGACGCGTCGCGCGTCACAATCGTCAGCCCCGACGGCGTGACGAAGTACCGCCGCTTGTCCTCCACCGGGTCGTAGCCGATCACCGTGCCCTCGGGAATGTGCACATCGCGATCGATGATGGCGCGCCGGATGCGGCAATGCCGCCCGATGCTCACGTGCGAGAAGACGATGCTCGCATCCACGTCGGAGTAGGAGTTGACGCGCACGTCCTGCGACAGCACCGAGTTGTAGACCGACGCACCTGAAATGATGACGCCCGCCGTGATGATGGAGTTGACGGCCATGCCCGATCGGCCCGGCTCGCCGAAAACGAACTTGGCCGGCGGATACTGCCGCACCCGCGTGCGGATCGGCCAGCTCTTGTCGTACAGGTTGAAGACCGGCGACACCGAGCACAGATCCATATTGGCTTCGTAGTACGCGTCCAGCGTGCCCACGTCGCGCCAATAGAGCGCCTCCTTCTTGTTCTCGTCGACAAAACTGTAGGCCATCATCTTTTTCTTGCCCAGCAGGTTGGGCAGGATGTTGTGCCCGAAATCGTGCTTAGAATCCGTGTCGTCCGCGTCCGAGATCAACGCTTTCAGCAGCGTTTCAGTATTGAAGATGTAAATGCCCATCGACGCGTCCACAGCGTTGGGATTGAAGGGCGAGCGAAAACTGGTCGATGCCGGCTTCTCCTGGAAACCCATGATCTCGCCCGTTGAGCCCACCTCCACCACGCCAAAGCGCGACACCTCATCGGGCGGAATCGGCAAAGTGGCCAGCGTAATATCCGCTTTGGTCTCCTTGTGGTAGGCCAGCATGCGGCTATAGTCCATTTTGTAAATGTGATCGCCGCCCAGAACAATCACGTGCGCGGGCTGCTCGCTGCCGATGGAGTAGATGTTCTGGTACACCGCGTCCGCCGTGCCCATATACCAGTTGGCGCCGGTGCGCTGCATGGGCGGCATCAGCTCAAAGAACTCGCCGAGCTCCTGCGCCACAATGCCCGTCCAGCCTTCGCGGATGTGCCGGTTCAGGCTGAGCGCCTTGTACTGCGTGAGGATATACACGCGCCTCAGGCCGGAATTGATGCAGTTAGAAAGCGTGATATCGATGATGCGGTAGTGTCCGCCAAAGGGAACCGCAGGCTTGGCACGGTCCCGCGTCAGGGGAAACAGACGCTCCCCTGCACCGCCCGCAAGTAAGACGCCCAGAGTGTCCTTCATATCCATAAGGCTCCCACAGCCTGGAAGGGTCGCTGCCCCATGCCGCCCGGCACGGCGGGGGAGTGCCGCAATCCGGAACAGCATTCTTTCTGGCGGCACTCGATCAGAACCGCCTCTGAACGCAGGAGAATATCACACAAAGCAATACGCTTGGCAGTCCCGCTCTTGAACATTCGATGACATGGCCGCGGGAAGCGCCGCGCGGATGAAGCGGCGAGAGAGACGCACCCATGCTCTGGAGTGAAAACACACGGGCCCTGGACCGATCGGTCTCCAGATTTTGCGAAGCGGGGGCGCCTTGCAAAACGGCAGCCTTACAAGCGAAGGCCTTCCGGCTCTACCAGCCGGAAACCCAGTTCGCCTTTTTCGTGGACCGCTTGGCTTTCGTGAACTTGTACTCCACGCCCACGGAGATGGCAAAGTTCACGTCGTACTGCGCATAGGACGTCGCGGGAGTCACCAGCGTGTCATTGAAGGTGTAGTGCGTCATGATTGCGTCGGGATTGATGCGGAAGACCCAATGTTCCGACCGGTTCAGGTCGATGCTTCCGCCGATAATCGCCGCGGGCGCCAGCTGGTTCCCGTAGAAGTCGAACTTCGCGGGCGGCTGTCCCAGCAGGTCCTTCTGGAAATCTCCGTAGACTCCGCCGAACATGGCATGAGCCAGGATCGCCCCGTGCTTGTTGTGCGGCCCCAGCCATTCTGCGCCGCCCACAAAGAAATACTGCTTCACCATCGGGCCATGGATGTTGTTGGGCGAGTTGGGCGCCGTACCGCTGGTGCCCACATAGGCGCGGCCGGACCCCTCGATGCCCCAGTTCCGCGTGAGCCAAACGCTGGCGTCCCCGTCCAGGCCGCCCAGGTTCGAGCCCTGCAGCAGCGACGGGCCGGCCTTCATGTGGTCGTACGCCATCCCCAGCGACACATCGTAGCGGTTGTCGTAGCGCACCTTGGCCAGCGGATCGACGGAAATGTAGACGCCATAATTCGAGTTCTGGGCGTCTGCTCCCTGTTGCGTGGGCGCCTGCGTCGGCTGGCTCTGGCTGCTCGAGCTCTGAGGCTGGGCGGGCGGATTCTGGGAGCCCGCATCCTGTGCCTGCATGCGGGTGCCAGCACCCACAGCCAAAGCGAGAACAACGGCAAAAAGAGAAGAAAACTTAGCTTGAAGAGGCATCATTAAACAGCTTACAGGACCGCCCCGATACCGGACAACGCGGCAGGAAAGCATGGTGGAGAGCATTTTCTTTAGACGGGCCGGGGCCCCATTTCGTCCCGTGCCGCCCGGTCCCCGACCGCGGCCCTCGCCCCCACCCCCGGCTCCGGCTCGTACCCAGCCCTTTTCACTCTTTCACTCCTCCACTCATCCGGCTCACCCCCACACTCACACTCACACTGCTCACTGTCCGCCGGCGTCGCACCGCTCCATCTGCCGCGACCACACCAGATAATGCACGGTCTTGAGCAATTCGACCGCGGACTGTTCTGCCGCCGGCCCCGCTCCCACCGGTCCCAGCTCCGGAGCCGCATCGACCCGCCATTTCATCGGCAAGTGGCTCAGAATCAGCCCCGCGCGCGGCAAGTGGCTGGGACTGGAAACCACCTCCGCAGACTCCCAGCCATGGCTGCGCATGATCTTCAGCGCGTTGCAGGTGTTCTCCATGGTGTCCCGCGCCTCAGGATCCTCCAGCACCGCCGATGCCGGAATCCCCTGCGCCTCCGCGGTCCGCGCCATCACCTGCGCCTCCACAAACCGGTTGGCCACCGCCCCTCCGGTAAAAAGGATGCGCGGTGCTGCACCCCGTTCGTACTCGTGCACCGCTTCGGTGACGCGCGCCAGTTGCGCCGGGGTCGGATTTCCATCCCGGTCAGCCGGATTTCCCAGCACGATGAGCACGTCGAAATTGTCTTTTGTGGTATTGCCCTTGGGCGCCAGCGCCCGCTCCACGGCGGCCCATGCGAGGAGCCCCAGAATCACCTCTGCGCACGCCAGAATTCCGCGTCCCAGCAAGCCCAGCCGCCGGCGTCTCCGGGGCGCAGCCTTCCGGCTCGTCCTTCGTGCACTCATCTGTTTTTGTGATTTCGTGGAGTTCAAATTCTGCGATCTCGTGGAGCTCAAAGGGCCCGCCTCCAAACTCCACTCTACTGCGGCCAGGGCGGGACAGCGCTGACTCGCTGACTTGCTAACTCGCTGACGTGCTGCCTTTACAGCTCCGCCGTCTTGTCCCACGCAGAGAACACAATCTCGTCGAGCGGCTTGCGTGTCCGCGCGGTGGTCTCGCGTTCGATCAGCGTGGCATCGCCCAGCGCCGCCGGTTCGCCCTGGTAGCCCAGTGCAATCACAGTTCCCAGCGCGTACTCCGCCGGAATCCCCAGTGCCTGGCGCGCGGATTCGTGATCGAACCCCGCCATCTGGTGTGTCGTCAATCCCAGTTCCGCCGCCTGCAGCGTCAAATAGGCGCTCGCCGCTCCCAGATCATACAGCGCATACGGATTCGCTTCGCCCTTGGCGTTCACGGCCAGCGCCGTGCCCAAAATCAGCACCGGAGCCTTGGGCGCCCAGGCCTTGTTAAACCCCACCAGCGTCCCGGCGATCTTCTCGTGCGTCTCCGAGCCTTTCAGCCCCACCACAAACCGCCACGGTTGCCCATTCCCGCCTGAAGCCGCCCACCGCGCCGCTTCAAACACCTTCCTGAGCGTCTCCGCGCCCACCTCGCGCTCGGCAAACGACCGCGCGCTCCAGCGCTCATGGATCACCGGCAACACCCCCTGCACTGGGGTCGCTTTTTTCAATTTGTGCACTTCACTGGCTGTCAGACTCATGGACTTTTTGCTCCTCGGGAATCCTATCGGAATTCTTTCTCTCCACCTTTTTTGATTCACCGGTTAGCCCCGAGGATTCGCCCACTAAATAGTTGTTGCAACATATGTTTTGGGTTCGGCGCACAAACGTCCGCATTCGCTCGGAGATTCGCTGACCACTGATCACTGACAACTGACCACTGTTTTACGGGTACATCCGGTTCAGCATGCGCGGGAACGGAATCGTCTCGCGCACGTGGTCTAGAGCGCATACCCACGAAACCACGCGCTCAATGCCCATGCCGAAGCCGGAATGCGGCACGCTGCCGTAGCGCCGCAGGTCGAGATACCACTCGAAGGCCTGGCGCGGCAGCTTGTGCTCGTCAATGCGTGCGCTCAGCAATTCGTAGCTCGACACGCGTTGCGACCCGCCTATAATCTCGCCGTAGCCTTCCGGCGCCAGCACGTCCACGCACAGCGCGAAACGCGGATCCTTCGGGTCGGGCTCCATGTAAAACGCCTTCACGTCCGCCGGATAGCGGTGCACCATCACCGGCTTGTCGAACTGCTTGCTCAGCCACGTCTCTTGCGGCGAGCCGAAATCGTCTCCCGGCTCGATGGCCACCAGGTTGGTGAAGTCTCCGCGTTCGCCCGGCTGGTCGCTAAGATTAAAATCTCCATCCTTGTACGCCTTGTTCACCATGGAGCAGGCTTCGTCGTAGCGCAGCCGCGGAAACGGCGGCTTCACGGCTTCCAGCTTCGCCACGTCGCGGCCGATCACCTGCAACTCCGCGGCGCGGTTCTTCACCACGCTCCCCACAATGTGCGAAATGTAGTTCTCGGCCAGCTCCATCAGCCCGTCGAGATCCATGAAGGCAACCTCCGGCTCGACCATCCAGAACTCCGTCAGATGCCGCCGCGTCTTCGATTTTTCCGCGCGAAATGTGGGCCCGAAGCTGTACACCTTGCCCAGAGCCAGGGCTGTCGCCTCCACATAAAGCTGGCCGCTTTGCGTCAGGTACGCGGGCTCGCCGAAGTAGTCCACGGGAAACAGTGTCGACGTGCCTTCGCACGCGGCCGGCGTCAGAATCGGCGGATCGGTGCGAATGTATCCGTGCATGTCAAAGTATTCGGCGGCGGCGCGCATGATCTCCGCGCGAATGCGCAGAATGGCTGACTGCCGCGGGCTCCGCATCCACAAGTGACGCCGTTCCTGGAGAAACTCCACGCCGTGATCCTTGAGCGTGATGGGGTACGGATCGGACTCCGGCACGCGCTGCACCACTTGCACGTTTTCCACGTCCAGTTCGAATCCTCCCGGCGCGCGCTTGTCCGCACGCACCTTCCCCGTCACAATCACGCTCGATTCCTGGGTCAGGTGTTTCAGCGTCTCAAACACCTCCGGCGACACGCTCTTCACGTGCGCCACGCCCTGGATCGACCCCGTCCCGTCGCGAAAGATGGGAAACACCAGCTTCCCGCTCTCGCGCAGGTTGTAGAGCCATCCCTGGAGAGTCACGGATTGCCCCTCATGCTTGCCGATCTCGGCAATAGTGGCAACGGGTGCGGCGGTCTGCGCGGATTCGGTCTGCGCGGATTCGGGCTGCGCGAGTGCGGGCTGCGTGGGGGCGGGCTGCGCGGGTGCGGGCTGAGCGGGTGCGGATTCTTCAGGCATCGTTCTTCCTTCGTCTCCAAAAACCTGTCCGAGATCGGCACGCGGGCCAATGCACGACCAGATCCTGCGTGAGGTTGCTGAAAAACTCTTGCGGCCGGTTGTCTTGTATCAGGGCGCGAGTTAACTCGCGCCGCAAACGCCGCAAATTGAATTGGGGACTTTAGTCCCCGCGAGGTTCTCGCGACCCTTCCGGACGTTCCAGAATAACGCGCGCAGCCGTCGGCAGTGCACGACCGTCGTCACTTGCTCCCTTGCCGGGGCCTCCGGCGGCTCTGCCGCTGGGGTGGCTTGCTCCCTTTCTCCCCGCCTTTCCCAATTTCGTGTCACGAGAAAATCTTTTGATCTGGACGACATTTGCCCTCAAAGTGCATCCTAATGTTCAATGGCACGGCGACAAACGAGCGGCCATGAGGGACCAGAGATGAGCGACAAGCTCGTGGTGGGCAGCGAAGAGATGCACAAAACCCAGGCGGATCCCGATTCCGCTGAGCGGTTCATTACGGAAAAGCATTTGGGCGAGCGCATCCGCCGCCTGCGCCTCAAGAAGTCCATGGGGCTTGTCGAACTGGGCAGACACACCGGTCTTTCCGCCAGCTTTCTTTCGCAGCTTGAAACCGGCCGCGTGGTGCCCACGCTACGCAACCTGGCGCGCATCGCCATGGTCTTCTCTAAAGATCTGTCCTATTTCTTTGAGTCCGAGCCCGCACCCATCTTCCGCGTGCACCGCAAGAAGGACCGCGTGCGCATGCCGCAAACCGGCGTTGAGCCGCCCACCTACACCTTTGAAAGCCTGGGCTACATGGTGCCCGATCGGCACATGGACCCCTACTTCGCGGAGTTCATTCCCCTGCCGCCGCAGGTTGAGCCCAAAGCGCACATGCACACTGGTTTTGAGTTCCTCTATGTGCTGGGCGGCGAGCTGGTGCTGCGCCACGGCGACCAGGAAGCGACGCTCGGTGCAGGCGACGCCATCTACTTCGACGCGGGCACGCCCCACTCCTACCGTTGCGCGGGCTCAAAGCCGGCCGAAGCGCTGATTGTCACCATCCATATGCAGTCCGCAGGCCAGTCGCAACCCTTGCGCCCCCCTGCCAGCGCAGCCGCGCGCCCTGCTCAGGCGGTTGCGGTCCCGCGGCCCAATCTCGCCGACGACAGGCAAAGCGGAGCGACGTAGAGACTCCGCCCACGTACAGAGGCCGGTCAGCCTGAGCGAGCTTTGGCGCATGCAATGCACCAAAGCGAGTCGAAGGACCTGCGGTTGCTTCTCGTCCATAATCGCCGGTATCATTTGGAGATGCAAGGAGCCCTGCATATGGTGCCCAGACTGATACTCCGCCCGATTATTGTGTTCGCTTTGGTTGCTCTGACTAATGGTTCGGTGCCCGGTTGGACGCAACAGGAAACTTCACCGCCGGTAGCCTCAATGGGGTGGCAGGCGGTCAGGGTCGTGGTGAAGCACTACTCCGTCGATCCGCTCGTGCTCGATCCGAAGACGCGGCAGCCTTTGCCGCGAGATGGAATCTGGTCGATCAGCAGCACTCCGCCGGCACCTTGTCCGAAGACCCAAGAAACCTGCGTCGAGGTGTTCTACGAAGTCCCTGCCGAATCGGTGCGATGTTCCTGGGTGGTGCAGTTGAATGGAGATGGCGCCGACGGCACGTTTCTCGACGAGAACGACGATGCGGAGCGCTATATGCTACGCATGGTTTCGCAGGATGAGGCGCGGGCACTCATAGTTTCCCGACAAAAACCTGTGTTTCCTCCGATTGCAATCATGGCTCACGTAAATGGGGCCGTGGTCATGCAGGTTCTGGTCGACGGAACGGGCAAGGTTCAGAAAGTCACTGTGCTGAGCGGACCAGCGATGGAGCAGGAAGCGGCGTTAGAGGCGGCGCGTGGCTGGCACTTTAAGCCGCTAGTGATTGGCACGCGCGCCGTGCCGTATGAGGTTCAGCTGGCGTTCACTTTTCAAACTCAGGGACCCGGAAACTCATCGGTGAGGGTAGCGCCTTAGAGAGACCGATCGTATCCCGCACTTCCCGCCTACTTCTTCGCGCTCCCCAACTCGCCGTAGGTGGGATAAGGCGCAGGCTCGGTGCTGGTCGGCATGGTTTCCAAAATTTTCAACTCGTCCTGCACCTTCTTCCACTCGTCGGGATGCTTCTTGGTCTCGATGGGCGCATTGGGATCGGCATAATACGCCTCCACATCGCTTTTGATGCCCGGCGGAATCGCCTGCGTGGGCGTGCTCGTCAGCCGGCGCAACAACTCGGCATAGGTCGTGTCGGTGAGTGGATAGCCGCCCGGTTTCACCACCGCGCCTGTGTCCAGGTCGCGATTGGGCAACGGTTGTTTGGGATCGAGCGGGCCCAGCGTTTCCGTCGAGGTGGTCGCGGTCAATATCCGCTCCCGGCGCGCCTCAACGGGTGTGAAGATGGCCAGGCGCTCATGCAGCACCGTGGTGGCCGAAACCACGCTGTGCATGTAATCGGCCTCCGCGGCTGCGGTCGGCCCTTTCACGGCTACCATCGACAGCGGCCCAACCTTGGGCAGCACCCAAAGCACGCCGGCCAAAACGTGCGTTCCCACTCCGGCCTTCTTGCGGTGCGCGGCCCAGTTATACAGCTTGGCCGCCGCGGCGGACTCCTTTTCAATCTCGACCGCATCGGGCGTGTCCGGCTCAGTGGGCTCCTGCTTGCGGTGCAGAATCGTCACTGCATAGGCCACGCGGGGAATGAACGTGCGCGTGGCAAACCGGTAGGCCTTCACGTTGAATTGCCGGCCCTTGCTCACGTTGAAATCTTCGGTCAATCCGTACGTCTCATAAAACGCCAGCGCCAGCTGGTGCACGGGAACTTGGATCCCGATGTGACGCATATACCCGAGCGGCGCCAGGCGGTGATGCGCGACTTGATCAATATCAAAAGCGAACTCGGTCTGCACGTGCTCGTGCCGGCCTTCGGCGTAATTCACGCTGTGCCCGAAGAGCTTTTCCAGTTTGGGAAACTCGATAGGAACGGCGCGATTGGTTGCCTGCGAGTGGCCATATGTATCCCCGATGTAATGCGAGAGCGCGCCCACCGCGAATGCCAGTTCGTTGGCGTTGTGCGCGTTGCGAAACAGCGCCAACACGAAATCGCCCGTGCGCACGTAGTGGGTAAGATCCGAAAAAAACTCGTCGCCAAACGGGTAATAGCCGATGTCCTGGATCACGCAGCCGCCATACGCGTAGGCGCGCGCCTGGTCCAGATCCGCCGGCGTCAGGTTGGGATAGTGGCTCATGAGCAGCGGCACAATCGAGTCCTCCCATGTGAGGTCGATCAGTTGCTCATGCGTCAGGAGCGAATACGCGCGGGCCTCCCTGGACCAGCTGCCCGTCAAAAGCAGGAGGGCCAACGCGGAAGCGCGAAGGCATTTCGTACCTATCGTCATAAAGCCGGACGAATCGCCGCAATGGGAAGAAATGAAGGGAAAGGGCAGCGATTTCTTCTCTAGTCTATGCGAATTTTGCTCCGCCGGCCGCGCAAATTCGATGGTCGGCGGCGACTGAAATCCAAGACCTGGAGGCTAGGCGCTGGAAGCTGGAAGCTGCTTCACCCCAGCATCCTGCCGAGCGCCACGCGCGCCCAGTGCTTCACGTCCGGCTTCACTTGCACGCGGTTCACCACGCGCCCTTCGACCAGATTTTCCAGCGCCCACGCCAGGTGCTGTGGGCTGATGCGATACATCGTGGTGCACAGGCAGCCGGTGTCGTTGAGCGTAATGATTTTCTTGCCTTGCGGCGCAAAACGCTTAGCCAGCCGGTTCACCAGGTGAATCTCAGTCCCGATGGCAAACATCGATCCCGCCGGTGCCTGTTCCACGCGCGCAATCAACTGCTCGGTCGATCCCAGCGCGTCCGCCTTCTGGCACACTTCGTAGCGGCACTCCGGGTGCACGATCACTTCGATCCCGGGATACTTCGCCCGCACCTGGTCAATATGGGACGGTAGGAAGCGCTGATGCACGGCGCAGTGGCCCTTCCACAGCAGAATCTTGCTCGCGGCGAGCCGTTCTTTCGTCTGCCCGCCCCCAAAGGATCCAAACTTGCCCGATCCAATCTGCACCGCCCACGGATCCCATACCACCATCTCGTCGAGCGGAATCCCCATGGAATGCCCCGTGTTGCGCCCTAAGTGCTGATCCGGCAGAAACAAAATCCGCTTGCCGCGCGCAAATCCCCACTCCAGCGCCTTGCGTGCGCTCGACGACGTGCACACCAGGCCGCCGTGCTCGCCGCAAAACGCTTTGATCGCCGCCGTCGAATTGATGTACGTCACCGGAACCGTCTCGTCCGCAACTCCCGCACGCTCGAGCGCATCCCAGCAGTCTTCGACTTGCGAGATCTCGGCCATATCGGCCATTGAGCAGCCCGCGTTCAGGTCGGGCAGAATCACCTGCTGGCCGTTCTGCGCCAGAATGTCGGCGCTTTCCGCCATAAAGTGCACGCCGCAGAACACAATGTATTGAGCGCCCGTGGCCGCGGCTGACTTTGACAGTTTGTAGCTGTCGCCGGTCAAGTCGGCGAAGCGCACCACCTCGTCGCGCTGGTAGTGGTGGCCAAGAATTACCGTGGTCGCGCCTAATTTCGCGCGCGCCACTCGAATCCGCTCGTCCATTGTGTGGTCGGGCAGCGCCAGGTAGTTTTCCAATGAACAGGCCGCATTTGCCTCCGCTGAGGCTGCGGTTACTTCTAGAACCAGGGTCACAATACTCCGCCTTCAGTCCATTACGGACGGGGATGTTGAAAGCTTTCCAGCTGGCTGCAGTGAGTCTCTTCCTGGTTCTGGACGATGTCCGAACCCGGAAAGCTCACGGGGTTGTTGCAGCCCGTTCCTTATGGGATGCTGCGGAATCTCGCCGGTTGCAGAAGGCTCCCGGCACGCGCCGTCCCATCTGGATTGATTGTAACGCTGCTTTAATCCATCGCCGAAGTGCCAACCGTTTGTGAGTGCCACTTGCAGCCATTTATCATGATCCTTCATGGGAACTCCGCCAATCATGATGGCCAACATCAGCATGGCCGACACCATCATCCTGATGGTGCTGGCGCTGGTGGTTTTCGGCCCGCGCCGCCTGCCGCAGATCGGCCGCCAGATCGGCAAGCTGATGTACGAGTTCCGCAAAGCCTCCAACGACTTCAAATTCCAGATGGAAGAGGAGTTACGCCAATCTGAGGAGGCCGACCGCCGCAAGAAGGAAGAAGAGGAGAGGCAGAGAACTCTGGCCGCCAGCCCGCCTGCACCGCAACTGGACGTGGCCGCCCTGATAATCGACCAGCCCGCCGCATCCGCCGCTGCGCCCGCAACGCCGGAAACACCCTCCGAAAGCCCTTATCCCGGCGAAACCACTTATCCCGACTTGGCCGCCGAAGCCACGCGGCCTGAGGAAACCATCGAAGACCTCACAGCGTCTGCCGTCGAAGCTGCGCGTCTGCGCATCCAGCCTCCGTCTACGGGCGCTGTCGTCGCTGCCAATCCGCCGGGCCAACCCGCACAGCAAACTGAGCTCTTCGAGCAACCCGCCGAGCCAGCCGCCGAACCGGCCGCCGCGCCTTCGACGAGCGAAGCCGCAAGCACCCCGGAGAGCACCACCCCTGAAGCCGAACCGTCGGAGCCGGCCGCCCACCATGGTTGATCCGCAGGAAGCCATCGAGAAAGCCCGCAAGGCCGTCACCGAGCGCGCCGAACTGCCCGGCATGAGCCTCATGGAGCATCTCGACGAGCTCCGCAAGCGCATTGTTCACTCCGCCCTCTATCTCGCCGCCGGCTTCTTCTTCGCCTTCTACTTCCGTGAAAGGCTCTACGGCCTCGTCCAGGCCCCGCTTACCAAGCTCGGCATCAAGCTCAATTACACCCACCCTATGGACCCGCTCAACCTCTACCTGCAGGTTGCGCTCATCGGCGGCGCCATTCTGGCCTCCCCTTTCATCCTCTATCAGGTGTGGCTGTTCATCGCGCCCGGTCTTTATCAAAAAGAGAAGCGCTTCGTCATCCCCTTCATGTCCGTCACCGTGGGATTGTTTCTCGTTGGCGCCAGCTTCGGCTATTTCTTCGTTCTGCCCGGTGCGCTCAAGATTCTCATCCTGCAGTTCGGCAGAGAATTCAACCCGGTGGTTACGATCGAGGAGTACACCGGGTTCTTTCTTTCCATCATCCTGGGTCTCGGCATCAGCTTTGAGCTGCCCATCCTCATCTTCTTCCTCGCTCTGTTTGGCATTGTCAGCCCGCGCTTTCTCTGGAAGAACATCCGTTACGCCATCCTTGCGGTCTTCATTGTGGCCGCCATCATTTGCCCCAGTCCCGATCCGTGGACGATGTGCATCTACGCCCTCCCCATGCTGGCCCTCTATCTGGTCGGCATCGGCGTCGCGTGGTGGGTGCACCCCTCGCGCAGGAAGAAAAAGGAGGCCGCGGGTTGATGTTTTCTTTTTTCTGGTTTTGTTTTTCCTGGCTTTGGACGAAATCCTCGCCATCCCCAAACACTGTCATCCTGAGCGCAGGCCGCGTTAGCGGCCGAAGTCGAAGGACCTGCGGTTGTTCTTTTCGCAAATCGGCGCCAACCTTCCATGCCCCATCCTTCGAGCGCTTTTTGCTCGAAGGGTGGGAATCCGCGAAACTCCGCGTCCGATTTTTTGCGTGGCCGATCTTCCTGATCCCTCTCTTCGTTCCTCTCGCCGCGTCCGCCCAACACTTCGACGGCGCCAAGGCCTACGAATACGCGCGCCAATTCGCCGCCATCGGTCCGCGCTGGCCCACCGGTCCCGGCCACGTCAAAGCCGAGGAGTTCCTCCGCTCTCATTTCCTCCGCGCGCACGACCAGCTTGAAGAAGACACCTTCACCGCCTCGACGCCCATCGGCCCCGTGCCCATGTGCAACTTCATCGTGCGTTTTCCCGGCACCAAGCCCGGCGCAATCGTGGTCGGCACGCACTACGAAACCAATTACCCGCTGCGTACCATCAACTTTGTCGGCGCCAACGACGGCGCTTCCACCACCGGCCTGTTGATGGACATCGCCGACGATCTCCGCGCCCAGGCCGCCCACTCGCCCGGCAAGAAACTTGATGGCTATTCGGTCTGGCTCGTTTTCTTCGACGGCGAAGAGGCCATCCAGCAATGGTCGCGCTCCGACTCCACCTACGGCAGCCGCCATCTTGCCGCCAAGTGGGGCCGTGACGGCACCCTCAACCACATCAAAGCCTTCCTCCTTGCCGACATGATCGGCGACAAGGATCTCGACATCCAGCGCGAGACCCACTCCACCGCGTGGCTTGTCGATCTGGTCGCGCAGGCGGCGAAGAAGTTCGGCGACCAGCGCTACTTTTTTCAGGAGCAGATGGACGTGGAGGACGATCACCTGCCCTTTGTCGAGCGCGGCGTGCCGTCCATCGACATCATCGACCTCAACTACGGGCCCAACAACAGCTATCACCACACCGCGCAAGACACGATGGATAAGATTAGCGCGCACAGTTTAACGATCGACGGCGATGTGTTCATGGAGACGATCCGGCTGATCGATCAACGGTGAAGGATCGACTTCGAGGTACTGGCTTCTAGCTTCTCGAGGAGGCTTCATCAATCGGTTCGTGAAAGGGCACGACTTCAGTCGTGCCGTAAACGCGACAAAATAAGTGGGGGCTTTAGCCCCTGCTCACTTTCGCAAGGAGCACACCTTGGCAAGCGCAGAAATCGGCATTATCGGCGGCAGCGGGCTTTACTCCATGCCCGGATTCACCAACGTCCACGAGGAACTCATCGAAACACCCTTCGGTGCACCCTCTGACGCTTTTGTTCTCGGCGAACTCGAGGGACGCAAGGTCGCCTTCCTCGCGCGCCACGGCCGCGGCCATCGCATTCTCCCTTCCGAGCTCAATTTCCGCGCCAACATCTACGCCTTCAAAAAGCTCGGCGTGGAGCGCATTCTCTCCGTTTCCGCCGTGGGTTCGCTCAAGGAAGAGCACAAGCCCACCGACTTCGTGATGCCTGATCAGTTCATCGACCGCACCTTCCATCGCGTGTCGACCTTCTTCGGCGACGGCATCGTGGGCCACGTGGCTTTTGGCGATCCTGTGTGCGCAACGGTGGCCAAAGCTGCATCGGATGCCTGCGCCGCGGTCGGTGTCGTCGGCAAACTTGGCGGCACCTACGTCTGCATGGAGGGTCCGCAGTTCTCCACCAAGGCGGAGTCGCATCTCTATCGCAGTTGGGGCGCGGACGTAATCGGCATGACCAACCTGCAGGAGGCCAAACTGGCCCGCGAAGCCGAGATCTGTTACGCCACCGTCGCCATGGTCACCGATTACGACTGCTGGCGCGAGGGCCACGACGCCGTGACGATTGAAGAGATCGTCGCCGTGCTGCACAAGAACGCCGACAACGCCGCCCGCGTGGTGAAAGCCGCCGTCGCTGCCATGCCGCGCGAACGTAACTGCGCCTGCGCTTCGGCAGCAAAATTTGCCGTGCTCACCCAGCCCGACGCCATTCCCGCCGCAGCGAAAGAAAAGCTGAAACTGCTCTTCGGCAAATATCATGGGTGGTAGGGCGCGATCTGGCTGGCAAACTCGCTGGCCAGCTAACTTGCTGACTCGCTGACTTGCTGTCTCGCCACGACTCTCATCCAGAACGAGGGAAACATGTCCATCACCGTCGTCGGCAGCGTTGCTTACGATTCCATTGAAACTCCCGCCGGCCGCCGCGAGCGTTGCCTGGGCGGTGCTGCCACCTACTTCTCGCTCGCCGCCAGCTACTTCACCGATGTGCGTGTCATCGCCGTCGTGGGCGAGGACTTCGGCCCCAAACAGGAAGCCGTCTTCTCCGCCCACAATATCGACACCCGCGGCATCGAGCACACCGCGGGCAAGAGCTTTTTTTGGGAAGGCTCGTATCTCGAAAATCTGAACGAAGCTAAAACCCATAACACTGAGCTCAACGTCTTTGCGTCGTTCGAGCCCAAAATTCCCGACGCCTATCGCGATTCCGAGTTCCTCTTCCTCGCCAACATCGATCCCGTGTTGCAGCGCCGCGTGCGCGACGCCATGCCCGCAGTCAAGCTGGTGGCCGGCGACACCATGAACTACTGGATCAAGGACCATCGCCCCGCCCTTCTCGAAGTGCTCAAAGGTCTCGATATTCTGCTCATCAACGACGCTGAAGCCCGCATGCTGGCGGGCAACAACAACCTCGTGCAGGCTGCGCGCAGCATCATCGCTCTCGGCCCTCGCGCGCTGGTGGTCAAGCACGGCGAGTACGGCGCCACCTTATTCCACGAATCGACTCCAAAAGGCAAGAAGGCGGAGCTTCGCACCTTCAGGGCTCCGGCCCTCCCGCTCAATGAGGTCGTCGATCCTACCGGCGCGGGCGACAGCTTTGCCGGAGGATTCTTCGGTTATCTTGCTTCCCAGGAAACCCTCACGCCCGCCTCCTGGCGGCACGCCATGTATTACGGCGGCGTGATGGGCTCCTATGCCTGCGAGCGTTTCGGCACGGAGCGCCTGCAACAGCTCACGCGCTCCGAGATCGACGCGCGCTTCGACGTCTTCCGTGAGATCACGCACCTTGACTGATCGCAGCGTCTCCAATGTCGAAGGCTGGCTGGTTCTGGCCTTCTCCATGGCAGCCTCGTTCGCCGCCATCTTCTGGAGTTGGAATCACAGTGCGATGCTCAACTACGGCGACGCCGTCGCCCATCTTCACATTGCGCGCCGCGTCTTCGACTCGCGCACCACCCGCTTTTCCGAACTCGGCTCCGTGTGGCTGCCGCTGCCGCACATCCTCCTGATTCCCTTCGTGCAGAACTACGCCTGGTGGGCCAACGGTCTCGCCGGCGTTATTCCCTCCGCATGCGCTTATATCGCTTCCTGCGCCGGAATCTATCGCCTGTCGCGGCACTGGCTCAATCCCGCGCCCTCCATGCTCGCGCTCGTGTTCTTCGCCCTCAATCCCAATTTGCTTTACCTCCAAACCACGGCCATGACCGAGCCGCTCTTCCTCTGCGAGGTCATCTGGATCGTGGTCTGGCTTGTGGAGTGGCGTCTTTGCCTGGACGAAGATCCGATCCGCGCAGCCCGCACGCAGCTCCTCATTGCCGCGGCGCTCATCGCCGCCATCTCCACCCGTTATGACGGCTGGATCATCGCCTGCGTCGCATGGACCGGCATCGGTGTTGCACTGATGAAGCGCGGCCGTCTGCGCTATTCGCCGTATTTCTGGCTGGCCAGCGTTGCCGTGGTCGCCGCGCCTCTCGCCTGGTTCGCCTACAACTCCGCCGGCTTCGGTGATTGGCTCTACTTCGCACGCGGTCCTTATTCCGCCAAAGCGATTGAAATGCGCACTGCCACGTCCGGCGCATGGCCACCGCATCCCGGCTGGCACAATCCCTGGGTGGCGCTGCTCTTTTATCTCAAAGTCTCGGAACTTGACGCCGTTCTCGCGCCGAATTGGGGCAGTCTCTGGGGCAATCTCGCGCTCGCGCTCGCCGCGCTCGGCTCGGTCGCTGTATGGTTCACGGAAAAAGCCGCAGCGCATCGCCGCGCTCTGGTCTGGGTTCTGCTCTTCTGGCTGCCCGTGCCCTTCTACACGTGGTCGATCGCATACGGCTCCGTCCCCATCTTCTTTCCCGCGTGGTGGCCCTTCACCTTCTACAACACGCGCTACGGAATCGAGCTGCTCCCCGCTCTCGCTCTGGGTCTCGGATTCGCGGCAAAGTTTGCTACCGGCGCTCTCGCTCGCTGGCAGGGTCACCGCATCCCACAGCTCCTGCCCGACATCGCTTTCGCCCTGCTCTTTGTTCTCGCGGGAATTAACGTCGCGGCTCTGCTGCGCCAGGAACCGATCGTCTACGCGGAAAGCGTCACCAACCTCCAGGCGCGTCTGCCCTACGACCTGGCCATTCCCCCGCTCCTCCAGGACCTGCTCAGCACATTTCCCCGCGGCACCGTGTTGATGAACACCTCAACGGATCCTGAAATTGTCGCGTTTACCGGCATTCCCCTGCGCCAAACTATCAACGAGAGCGATCTCGACTTGTGGCGCGCTGCCCTGCAAGCGCCCGCCAGCCACGCGGCCATCGTGGTTGCCTTCGACGGCGACGAGGTTGATCGCGCCGTCAAGGCTCATCCCGAGGGACTCACTGTTGCCGGCCGCTTTACCGCTGAGAATCAGCCGTCGGTTACGGTCTATACTTCTACGGCGGTCTTCCATCGCACACCCCATCCGGCTTTCAGCGCACCAATTCCAGACGTTGAGGCTCCAAACCCGAACATGGACTCTCCAATTCCAGATGCCGCCAATCACGCTCGGTGACCGGAGCGCTGGGCCTGCAACCTATCCCGTGCTTGTTGATCTCTGATTGCCGCGCTGTGAAACCTGACACCTGAAACCTGCCCCCTATATCATTCAGCTTGGGAGGAAGATTGATTCCCTTCACCAAGGCCCACGCCTGCGGCAACGATTTTCTGATCGTTCGAGAGGACGTTGCGGGAGATCTCGATCGCGCCGAACTCACGCGCCGCCTTTGCCAGCGCAACACTGGTATCGGCGCCGACGGCATCGAGTTCTTCGCCTGGGCCTTCCCCGACTCGCCCAGTCCCGACTCGCCGGGCCCCACATCCGGCCGCGTCCGCCTATATAACGCCGACGGCTCCATCGCCGAAATCAGCGGCAACGGCACGCGCTGCGTGGCCGCGTGGATGGCCGAAACTCTCGGCTCGCAAACCGGCGACAAGCTGGAAATTATCACCGACGCCGGCCCGCGCATCTGCCGCATCGACAGCGTGCACCAAGGCGACGCCTTCACCGTCGAGGTCACTGCCGGCATGGGCGTGCCGCGCTTTCTACCTCACACGCTGAAGCTCTCGAGCGGCGCTGAGATTGTCGGCGTCGAAGTCACTACCGGCAATCCTCACTTCGTGATCCTGGTCGACAATGCGGCCTTCACCGTCGCCGGCAAAACATGGCAAGCCATCGGCGCTGAAATCTGTACGCACCGCGACTTTACAAACCAGACCAACGTGGAATTTGTGCGCGTCGTGAGCGAGAACGAGATCGAAATTCGCATCTTCGAGCGCGGCGTGGGGCCCACCACCTCCTCCGGCACCGGCAGTTCCGCGTCTGCTACGGCCGCGCTGGCTCTGCGCCGTTGCGTTTCGCCGCTCACCGTGGTCGCGCCCGGCGGCGCGCAAACCGTTGCATGGGGCGGGCCTGGCCAAGAGTTGTTTCTCACGGGGCCGGCCGCGCTCATCGCCCGCGGAGAGGCTTGGTGAAATGGCGCGCTTGATCAAACCGCCGGCAGTCGCGCCAGACGCAGCCATCGGCATTGTCGCCCCCGCGTCTTCTGCGCAACCTGACCGCATCGAGCGCGGACTCGCCGCCCTTGACGCTCTCGGTTACACGCCTAAACCGGGCGTCAACACGCTGCTCCGCGGGCCGCTTTACTTCGCCGGAACTCCCGCGCAGCGCCTCGCCGATCTCCACGCGGCTTTCTCCGATCCGGCCACCGGCGCCATCATGTCTCTCCGCGGCGGCTATGGTTCGAATTACCTGCTTCCCGGCCTCGATCTCGCAAACATCGCCGCCCATCCCAAGCCGTTTTTCGCGTACAGCGATCTCACCGGCGTTCAGCTACATCTCCTCGACGAGTTGGGTCTTCCCGCTTTTCACGGCCCCATGCTCGGCGCCGATTTTTGTCTCCCAGACGGAATACATTTGGACAGCTTTCGTGCGGCATTGAGAGGCGAGCCTTACAGCGTTGGCTCCGCCGAGGGCCTCCGCATCCTCACGCCTGCGGCGCGTAAATCCGTCACGGGCACGCTCTACGGCGGCTGCCTCAGCATTCTCGTCTCGCTGCTCGGCACGCCCTGGGAGCCCAAAACTGAAAACAAGCTGCTCTTTCTCGAAGATACCGGCGCAAAGCCCTACCAGATCGACCGCATGTTATGGCAGTTGCGCGCAGCCGGTAAGCTCGCTGGCGCGAGCGGAATCATCTTCGGCGAAATGCTCGATCATGGCGCCGCGCCCGATCTTCTTGATCGCGCCATCTTGAGCGCTCTCGACGGCCTCGACATTCCCATTGCCATCGGCTTGCGCTCGGGTCATGTCTCGCGGCAGAACGTCACGCTCACCTTCGGCGTCGCCGCAGAGCTCACCCTCGCCGAGGAACCCACGCTCAAAATTCTCGAGCCGGCGGTGACCCGGTGACCTCGTCTTCCCGTCACATTCATCTCATCGGCGTCTGCGGCACGGCCATGGCGTCGCTTGCAGGGCTGCTCCAACTCGAAGGCCACCGCATCACCGGCTCCGACAAGGCCGCTTATCCGCCCATGAGCGATCTGCTCCACTCGCTCGGCATTCCCATCCTCGAGCCCTACGCCGAAGCGAACCTCTCGCCCGCGCCCGATCTTGTCGTCGTCGGCAACGCGCTCTCGCGCGGCAATCCTGAAATTGAGCGCGTCCTCGATGAGCGCATTCCCTTCACCTCCATGGCCGCGCTGCTGCGCGAAGAGTTTCTCGCCGGCCGCTCGCCTCTCGTCGTCGCCGGTACCCACGGCAAAACCACCACCACCAGCATGCTGGCGTGGATTTACCAGACCGCTGCGCGCGAAAATCCCGCGCTTGAGCCTTCCTTCCTCATCGGAGGCGTCGCGGAAAACTTCGGTTCGAGCTTCCAGTTGCGTCCCACGCAGCCCTTCATTGTGGAAGGCGACGAGTACGACACCGCCTTCTTCGACAAAGGCCCTAAATTTCTCCACTACTTTCCCGACGCGCTCATCCTCACCCATGTCGAATTCGACCACGCCGACATCTACGCCGATCTTGACGCCGTAAGAATCGCTTTCAAGCGCCTCGTCAATCTGGTTCCGCGCCGCGGCCTCATCGTCGCCTACGACGGCAGCGAAAATGTGACCGAGTGCGTGAGCCGCGCCTTCTGCCGCGTCGAGCGCTACGGCTTCTCTGGCGCCGCCTACTGGCGCATTCGCAATCTGCGCCACGTAGATGGGCAAACGCAATGGGAGGTCGATCGCGACAGCGTCGCCTGGGCCAAGTTCACCATGAACCTCGCCGGCGAGCACAACGTCCTGAACGCCACGGCCGCCGCGGCCCTCGCCGCCGGCCAGGGCATTGCGAAAGCATCCATCGTCACGGCACTCGCCACCTTTAAAAGCGTCAAGCGCCGCCTTGAAGTGCGCGATCAGATCGACGGCATCACGCTCATTGAGGACTTCGCCCACCACCCCACAGCCATTCGCGAAACCCTCCGGGCACTCCGTGCCCTTTACCCTTTGGGACGCATCTGGGCGGTATTAGAACCCCGCTCCAACACTCTGCGTCGCAAGGTTCTTGCCGACCAACTCGTCGCGAGCCTGCGTCTCGCCGATCGCGTCGTGCTCGCGGGCGTCTACCAGCAGGAGCGCATTCCCGAAGCCGATCGCCTGCATCCGGAAGAAATCGTACGCACCCTCAACGCCGCGGGAACACCTGCCGAACTCCACGCAAACGCCGATTCGATCGTAGCCGCTCTGGCGCCGCAACTCGCCTCTGGCGACGTGGTCGCCATTCTCTCCAACGGCGGCTTCGACGGCATCTACCTCAAACTTCCCGCGCGTCTGCGCGAGCTCAATCCCGGCGCTGCCGGAGCATTATGAGTCAAGACACGAATTAAGGTACGCATGATCCGCTCTCTTCTTTTTCTCGCCAACATGGCCATCCTGGGCATTCCCTCGGCCCTGCTCTTCATTCCCTGGTGCTGGCTCACGGGCAACGTGCTGCCGCTCTACAAGGCCACGCGCTTCATGCTCTCCTCCAGTTGCCGCGTCGCCGGCGTGCGCTTGCGACCCGAAGGCCTCGACCGCATTCCCCGCGACCGCGCCTGCATCTTCATGTCGAACCACGTCTCCAATCTCGATCCGCCCGCGCTCATCTCGCTCATCCCCGGCCGCACCTCAGCCTTCATGAAGCGGTCGCTTATGAATTTGCCGATCCTCGGCACCGGCTTCCGCCAGGGCGAATTCATCGCCGTCGACCGCAGCGGCAGCCGCGGCGACGCGCAGCGCAGCGTGGCCGAAGCGCAGCGCGTGCTTGCCAAGGGCACGCACATCACCACATTTGTCGAAGGCACGCGCTCGCCCGACGGCCGCATGCTGCCCTTCAAGAAAGGGCCGTTTTTCCTCGCCAAGGCCTCCGGCGCTCCCTGCATCCCAGTGTCGATTTATGGAACGGAAACCATGCTTCGCAAAGGCAGCCTGCGCATCCATCCCGGCGATGCGCACGTCATCTTCCACGAACCCATCGACCCCAATGCGTTCGCCACCCGCGAAGAGCTCACCCAAGCCGTCCGCGCCGTTATCGCCTTCGGCCTGCCGGAGTGGATGCGCAACTGATCACACGAATGCGATACTCTCCATGAACGCCTGCACACACACCGCATGATCGTCTCTCTCCTCGTCTTCGTCACCATCGTCGTACTCGCCGTTCCTACGGCGCTGGTCCTCTTTCCCTTCACGCTTCTCAGCGGCAACGTGGGCCCACTTTACGCCGCTGGCTCGTGGATCGCGCGCACCGCGATGCGGATCGCCGGCATTCGCATTCAAATCCAGGGCCAGGAAAAAATTCCTGCGGGCCGCGCCTGCATCTTCATGGCCAACCACGTCTCCAATCTCGACGCGCCGGCGCTGATGTCGCACCTTCCCGGCCGCACGGTGGTATTTCTCAAGCGCTCGCTGTTGAAGCTTCCCATCGTCGGCTACGCGTTCAAGCTGGCCAAATTCATTCCCGTTGGCCGCACGGGCAGCGCCGAAAGCGCGAGGGCAGCCGTTGCCGACGCGGAGCGCGTCCTCTTGAGCGGACTGCACATTACGACATTTGTTGAGGGCGGGCGCTCGCTCGACGGCCGCATGCAGCCCTTCAAGAAGGGTGCGTTCTATCTCGCCAAGGACTCCGGCGCGCCCTGCGTTCCGGTCTCTATTTTCGGTACAGAAAAGATCATCCCCTGGGGCAGCAATCGCATCCATCCCGGCGTCGCGCACGTTGTCTTTCACCCGCCGCTCGATCCCGCCGACTACGCCACACGCGACGAATTATCCCAAGCCGTCCGCGCCGCGATCGCCTCAGGGCTGCCGGAATGGATGCGCAATCACGAACTGGAAGCTAGCGGCTAGCGGCTCGAAGCTGCACCTACGGCTGCACCACCGCGTTATACCCGTCGCCGAGCAGCTTGTCGCGCCAGCGGTTGGCTTCGTCGCGACTGGTGAAGGGCCCGATCCTCACGTGGATCAGTCCGTCGGCCGGTTCGCGCGTTGCGATCACCGAGTAGCCGCGCTTGCGCAGCGCCGCCACCAGCACATCGGCGTCTTCAGGATTCGCCACCGCGGCAATCTGCACCACCAACTGCACTGAAGCCGGCAAAGCCGCACGCACGTTGGGCCCTGACTGCGTAGCTTGGGTCGGGTTGCCTCCTGCCGGCAACGCGGGCCGCACCGGTTGCGCAGGACCTGGCACCGCGCTTCCTTGCCCCGGTCCACTTTGCCCGTTCGGGGCCTGCCCGCCCGCTGCCGGGCTCGGTTGCGTCGTGGAGGGGTTCGCGCCCGCGTCGGGCGCTGTAGTGGAGTCGCCTGTCTGCGGCGTCGGCGGCTCCGTTTGCTCTGCGGCTGAGGGCTTGGGAATGGAGTTGTTGCCTTGCAGCGGCTCCTGATCGGGCGCGGGAGTGGGCCCGTTGCCCGCTGCGGAGGGCGCGGAAGTGTGATGCCCTACGGCGTATCCCACTCCGAAGCACAGCCCGCAGACAAGCAACAACGCAAAAACAAAACCGAGCAGCGCGCCCGCGCCGAGTGTCAACTCGCGATCGCGTCGCGGCCGCTCAGGCTCCGGTTCATCTTCGTCAAAGTATCCGCGCATAAATATAGCCCTTAGCTATCAGCCGCCGGCCTTCAGCTCTTTCCGTGCCCGCCCCACTGCCGCTGGCTCGCGCCATCAAAAGCTAACAGCTGAGAGCTGAAAGCTAAGAGCTAATTCTTAGCCCGCTTTTTCGTCGGTCTTTCCCGTGCCGGCCAGCTTGTTCAACAGCGTCATGAACTCGATTGGCAGCGGGAAAACGATCGTGGTGTTTTTCTCCACTCCGATGTCTGCCAAAGTTTGCAGGTAGCGCAACTGCAAGGTCATGGGTTGCGTGGCCATCAGCGCGGCCGCATCCACCAGCCTTTGCGCGGCGGCGAATTCGCCCTCGGCGTGAATGATCTTCGACCGCTTTTCGCGCTCCGCCTCCGCCTGTTTGGCGATGGCGCGCAGCATCTGCTCGGGCAGATCCACCTGCTTCACTTCCACGCTGACCACCTTCACCCCGAACGGCTCCGTGCGCTGGTCGATAATGCTCTGGATGCGCAAATTCAGCTTGTCGCGATGGCTCAGCAGTTCGTCCAGCTCCACCTCGCCCAGAACCGAACGCAGAGTGGTCTGCGCGAATTGCGAGGTCTGGTAAACGTAGTTGGCGACCTTGATGGCGGCGTCGTTGGGGTTCACCACGTACATCGTCACCACCGCATTCACCTTCAGCGTAACGTTGTCGCGCGTGATAATGTCCTGCGCCGGAACCTCCAGCACCTCCTGCCGCAAACTCAGGCGCACCATCTGGTCAATGGGCCGGAAAACCAGGATGATGCCGGGGCCCTTGGGCGCTCCCAGAACGCGGCCCAGCCGGAAAATGACACCGCGCTCATACTCGCGCAGGATCTTGATGGAGTTCAGCAGGTAAAGGACGACGATCGCAATAACAATCAGCACGGGAAGAGAGAGATCACCGATGGACATGGAACATTCCTTTCCTCACTCAGCAGGGATTGTACTCCAACGCCATACAAGCGCATGAAAAGCTGCGGAAAATCGCGCTAACTCGCTGACTTGCTGACTGGCTGCATTTCCGGTTCCACCTCGAGCAACAACTGGTCGTGCCCCACCACGCGCAGCTTGGTTCCGGCGGCCACCGGCGCTTTCGCCACCGCCTGCCAGATCTCGCCCTCCACCAGCACATGTCCCTGCGGGGCAAGGGCTTCCATCGCCGTTGCCGGGGAGCCCACCATGGCATCCGCGCCAATGCGCGCCTTGCGCTTGCGTGCCCGCACCGCCAGCCGAACCAGAAACACCGTGATCGCGCCAAACGCCGCGCTCACACTGATGGCCACCCACGGGCTGATGGCCATCTCCGGCACTGGCGCAGCCACCAGCGTCAGGGTGCCGAAGGTCAGGCACACAATGCCGGCAATGGCCAGCGCCCCGTGCCCACCCACCTTGGCCTCCAGAACCAGCAGCACCAACGCCGCCACCAACAGCAGAACCGCAGTGTAGCGAATCGGCAGCAGGTCCAGCGCAAACACCGCCAGCAGCACCATCAACGTGCCCAAAGCACCCGGCACAATCGTGCCGGGTGCGTTGAATTCGAGATAGATCAGCAGCGCTCCGCCCACCAGAAACAGCAGCGCGATGTTGGGATTCACCAGCCAGCCCAGCAGTTCCTCGCGCAGCGTGGGCGCGATGGTCACAATGCGTGCGCCGGCCACATGAAGTGTCAAAGTCGACCCATCCATGCGGGTCACAACGCGCCCGTCGATTTTTTGCAATAAGTCAGCATCACTGTTCGCGATCAAATCGATCAGGTGCAGGTTCAGCGCCTCATCTGCCGTATAGGAGTGCGACGATTTCTCCGCTTCCTGCGCCGCATCTGCGCTGCGCCCGCGCTTGGTCACATACGAGCGCATGAAGGCTTCGGCATCGTTCTCCACCTTCTGCATCTCCACATCGTCCGGTTTGCCAATCTCGAAAACCACGTGCGCCGCGCCCGCTTCCGTGCCCGGTGCCATCGCCGCCACGTCGGCCGACTCCAGCAGGAAGAACCCTGCCGAGCCCGCGCGCGATCCCGACGGAGCCACATACACGATGACCGGCACACGCGAACGCAGAATGGCCCCAACCATGGTGCGCATCGAGTCCAACAGGCCCCCCGGCGTATCGAGATCGATCAGCAGCGCCTGCGCGCCATCGGAGTTGGCGCGGCCGAGCGCCCTCGTCAATTCATCCGCGGTTACCGGCTGAATCGTGTCGTGCAGAACCAATTCGTCAACCACCGGCTGCTCGGCACGCACCGGTACGCAAGCGATCAACATCAGCCCAGCCCAGCCCAGCACGGCCAACACTCCTGCCGCAACCAGCCCGGCGCTCGCCCAACTTTTCCTCACCGTTTGTCCCATGGCTCGCCTCTTTCCCCGGCCAACCTCGCTGACTCGCTGTCTTCTACCTCTGCCCCGTCCTGGCCAGAATCTGCCGCAGAATGTCCTGCGCCGGCCGGTTCGACGGATCGAATCTCAGTGCATTGTTGGCATCGGTGTTGGCCGTGCTCAGGTTGCCGGCCGCCAGATCCAGTTGCGCCAGCACAACGTACGCGTTCGCTGAGGGCCCCAGCGTCAGCGACATCTGCGCCTCTTTGCGCGCCGCATCCGTATCCCCACTGCGCTCACGCACCTCAGCCAGGCCGGCGTGCGCCTCGGCGCTCTTCCCATCCGCAGCCACTGCCGACTGATACAACCTCTCCGCCTCGAGCAGCAGTCCGCGATCGAGGTATCCCGTCGCCTGCGTGCACAGCGCCCGCGCCCGATCGCGCGGAGCCAGCGCCTCCAGCCGCCCGGCATTCACCTGGTCCATCACTGCCGCGGCTTGTTTAAAGGCTGCTGCGTCAAAGGTGCGCACAATTCGTTCCAGCGGGTCAACGCCGGCTTGGCTCGACTCCGGATGGGCCGCGGCGCCGGCCGGAGCTTTCCACGCCGTCTCCAGCGCCTGCGCCTCACTGTCGCCTGGCCGCAGCTTCAGGCACTGCGCCAACTCGTTCACTGCCCCCGGCACATTTCCGTGCCGCTTCAGGCTCAGCGCAAGGTTGAAGTGGTAGTCTGCCGCATTGGGATCGGCCGCAGCCGCCTGAATAAACAGCGACGTGCCGTCTTTCCCCTGCCGGCTCACGGCCACTCCCTCGTTGTTCACCACCTCGGCCAGCGGCAGCACCCGCGCCACGTCGGCAAATGCCTCTGCGGCGGGCGCGTAATCGCCTGAAAACAGCAGCGAAAGCCCGCGGTAGAACCCAGCCTCCAGCCCATCCGCGCCGCCGTGATCCACTTTCGCAAAAGCCTCGGCCGCCTCCATATACTGCTGCTGGTTGTAATCCTCGCGGCCCAGCGCCATCCACGCCGGACCGAACCCCGGGCTCAGCTTCACCGCCTGTTCCAGGTGCCCTTGCCGTTCCGCCTGGTCCGGCTCCGTGATGCCGCGAATGTACTGCTCGAATGCATCCAGCCTGATCTCTCGCCCTGCGGCGACAAACGTCTCTTCGGACCCGTTGAATGCTGGATCGAGTTCCCGCGTCAGTTGCCAGGCCAGGGCGCTGAAGACGCCCATCAGGTCGCGCATCTCCCCGCGCACGCTCACCGCCGGCAACATGCGCAGGTTCGGCACATCCACCAGCGACGCCTGGGCCACAATGCTGGTTCCTTCGGTGGTGTAGCTGCCCACCACAATCGAATCCGCATCCAGCGTCTGCGCCAGCTTCAACGCGCTCGCCCTCGAGGGCTGGAATCCCTGCGGCAGTCCCAGATGGTCCAGAGCATACATGCGGTCCGCGCGGCTGGTCGGCTGGAATCCCGCCGAAGCGAAGCGCATGCTCAAAATCTCCGCCGCCGCTTCGCGCATCCACTCCAGGCTCGGCTGTCCCGTCCGATTGTCAAAGGGCAGAACCAGCAGCACGCGTCCGCCCGCGGAAGACCGCGCCCCACCGCCGTCACCCGGCTGCTCCTGCGCCCCGGCTGCTGCCGCCAGCACGCACAAAACCGCCAGCATCGCGCCCGCCGCAAGCCGTCGCATTTGACCCTGTCGCATTCGATTTTCCGCAATCACAACAGGTCGATTATAGGCTGTAGCGCCTGTATCGGCCCGCCGCGCGTGCGCGTCCGATTTCCCTTGGCCGCCCGCGTCTTCGCCGGTATCATCGCTCCATGTCGCCGCTCACTCCACCACCCCGTCTCAAGCCCCTGTGGCGCGTGATCGTCGAAGTCGCGTTCATCATCTTCCTCTTTTACTCGAATCTGCTTATGGGCGAGTTCACCAGCGCCAACGGCCAGGGCAAAACCCTCGCCTTCGCCCTCCACGACATCGTGACGCCCATGAACTTCCTCATCGCGCTCGCTAGCGCCCTCATCGGCTATGTGATGTTCGAATATCTGCGCCACAAATTGTGAAGCAGGTTCCAGGTGTCAGGTTTCAGCGCCTGCGCAAAAGAAGGGAAGGGAGCGTAACTGGCGAACCCGGGGGCAGAAAAACGGAGGCGGCTTTTAGGCCGGAACCAGCTACGAATGATGAACACAGAGAATTTGCCGTGGCCGGTCGCGGCTGCAATCGCTCAACTGACACCTGAAACCTGACCCCTGGAACCTGTTCTTCAGTCCGCGTACGTCGGTTCTTCCACCTTCGCCGTCTCGTTCAGCGGCTCGGGATAGTACGCGTCGCGCACGTACTGCTTCACCATGCGATTGGTATTGAAGTACGAGCCGTTGTACGCCAGCGTCGTCCGCATCAGCCGCGCCCAACCCGCTTGCGCGTCGCGGTAAAGCGGAACCACCGCCGTCTCCAGCTTGGTGTAGAGCGAGTGCGCCTCTTCCGCATCGTCGGCACCGTCTTCAATCGCCCATCCGGTAAACCCTTCAATGCAGCCCTCGATCCACCATCCATCCAGAATCGACAGGCTGGGCACGCCGTTCATCGCCGCCTTCATGCCGCTGGTGCCCGAAGCCTCATACGGCCGCCGCGGCGTGTTCACCCACACATCCACGCCTGCCGTCAGCCGCGCGCCCAGGTCCCATGCGTAGTTTTCGAGATAAATAATCCGCAGCTTGTCGTTCGAGAGCTTCGCCGCTTCCTCCACCACTTGCTGGATCAGCGCCTTGCCCGGCTCGTCCTGGGGATGCGCCTTGCCGGCATAAAGAATCTGCAATCCGCCGGCCTGAGCCGCAATCTCCTTCAGCCGCTCGGGATCGTTGAACAGCAGTGTGGCCCGCTTGTAGGTAGCCGCGCGCCGCGCAAAACCCAGGGTCAGCACCTTGGGATTGAGCACCCATCCCGTCCGCGCTCCCACCTCGGCCAGCAGCTCTTCCTTGGCGCGGTCATGCGCTGCCAGCATCGCCGCCTCGGGCACATCGATGGTGTTGCGCAAATAGAGGTTGTCCCGCCGCCACGCCGGATTGTGCTCGTCCAACATGCGCGCGACCGGCTCTGAAATCCACGTCGGCGCGTGCACGCCGTTGGTGATGGAGTCGATTTTGAACTCCGGAAACATGGCCTGCGACACCTTGCCGTGCTGCATCGCCACGGCGTTCGCATGGCGCGAAAAACGCAACGCCAGCAACGTCATGTTCAGTAATCCGTCGCGGAAGCATCCCAGCTTTTCAAGGCGCGCCGTCCGTTCGCCGCCCAGAATGCGAATCGCCTGCTCGGTCGAGAAGCGGTCGTGCCCTGCCGGCACCGGCGTGTGCGTCGTGAATACGCACTTGCGCCGCACCTGCTCGATGTCCGTTTCGCTGGCCCCGTTCTGCGGCCCTCCGCCCATCTGGCTTTCCAGCAGTGCCAGCGTCAACAGTGCCGCGTGTCCTTCGTTCATGTGGTACACGTTCACGCGCAGGCCCAGCGCATGAGCCATGCGCGCGCCGCCCATCCCCAGCACGATCTCCTGCTGCAACCGGTAATTCGTATCCCCGCCGTAGAGGTGGTCCGTCAGTCCCCGGTCCCATCCCGAATTCTCGTCGAGGTCGGTGTCGAGCAGATAAATCGGCAGCACGTGGCCGGAATGTCCGCGCATGCCATAGCGCCACGCCCGCACCGTCACCACCCGGCCTTCTATCTGCACCGTCACTCGCGCTGCCTCTTCCGTGCAAAAGTCCGCCGGGTTCCACGGCTGCACTTCCTCGCTCTGCACGCCCGTCGGGCTAAGGTGCTGCTCAAAATACCCTTTGCGGTGCACCAAGGTAAACGCTGCCAGCGGCACGCCCAGGTCGGCTGCCGAGCGCAGCGTGTCTCCGGCCAGCATTCCCAGCCCGCCCGAGTAGGTCGGCATCGATGGCTGGATGGCGATCTCCATCGAAAAATAGGCCACACGGCCGTTGTCGGGAAGTGTTTCGTAAGCAAAGGATTTCGAGGTGGTTGATTCCATATAAATTTTCTTTTCCGTGCCGCTTCAACCCGCAAACATCCGGCCCGCTGAGCCTCAGCACACGGTTCCCCATGCCTTCATCGGGGCAAATACCTCCCAAGTTTAACAAGGAACCCGCCCACTACCCGATTCCCAATCGGGCGGGGGATAGCTAGTTTGTGGGACAGACAATCTGCAGACCTCCCTGCCCAGAACGGAATCGTCTCCCGCGCCCCGATCAAGTCCGGCGCGGCGCGTCCTCGATCTGCGCTTCATTGACTCTCTGAGGCGCAAGCCGCTCCTCGCTCAGTCGACCCCGAACGTGTACAACTTCCCCTCGACGTCGATAAAGTACTCCCCACTAGCCAGCGGAGGGTCCGGGACAAGCTTGAACGAGGATTCGCCGTATCTCGTAATGACGAGGGAAATCCCTTCGGATGTGGATCGTTGCTGGCGACCGAATCCATTCTTAATCTGGACCAATTCCGCCTGCCTGTTGCTCCCCTTGACTGCAGCCGCGTAAAGGCGGACCTGTTCGACATTCTGTACTGCTAATACGAACTCTATCGTTTGGCCAGCTTTCAAGCGAAAGCTGGAGCCTGCGCCTTCGACCTGGATGAATCCCTTCGCGCCGGACCACCCCCCTTTTCCAATGGCCTTCCACTGCTCTTGTGGTAGCTTTTGGAGGATTTGGTGGGCCGAATCCAAGAGGTAAACTTGACCGATGATCTCAGGCTCGATGGGCTTGACTGCGGCAGTCTGGGCAAGTACCGCCATGGCACAGCCACAAAGCAGAAGGAATACGGCAGAACGATTCCTGTTCTTCATAGGGTGGTCCGATTGGGGTGTCAAAAACGCGCCCAGTATAGCAGTTTCCGCCGGCCACAGATATCAAGCCGCGCGCCGCGATCCATGAATCGCGAACCACAATCTGCGCCGCCGGCACCGACCCGCTACTCCAGCCCGTGCGCCCCTCCCGAGGCATGGCATACGTGAATCTGCGGAACGATCCCCGTCTGCTCCGCGTAGCGCGCGCCCAGCGCCTCGGCAAACGCCACCGCCTCGGTCTCTTCAACGAGATTAATCGTGCAGCCGCCAAAGCCGCCGCCCGTCAGCCGCGCCCCGATCAGCCCCGGCAAGTCCTGCGCCAGCGCGACCATAGCGTCGGCCTCCACGCAACTGCCATCGAAATCCTGGCTGTAACTGCGATGCGCCTCGGCCATCAGCCGTCCCAACTCCTTCATGTCGCCCCTGAGCAGCGCGGCACATGCGGCTTGCGTGCGCAGGTTCTCGCTGATCACGTGCTTGGCCCGCAGATAGCTCTTGGGCTCCATTTCGTCGCGCCACTTTTCCAAATCCTCGAGCGTGCAATCGCGCAGGAACGTCACGCCCGGCTTGTGGCTGGCAATCACCGCGCACGCCGCCTCTGACTCGCGCCGCCGCGTGGGATAATCGCCGCCCGCCACCGAGTGCTTCACCATGGTGTTGGCAATCACCAGCGCCACGTGGTCCGGAATCGGCGCCAGCTTGAAGCTCAAATCGCGGCAATCCAGCAGCAGCGCGTGATCCTTTTCAGCGTTGAGGCTGATGAACTGGTCCATGATGCCGCAATTCGCGCCCACAAACTCGTTTTCCGCCCTCTGGCAAAGCCGCGCCAGCACCGGTCCCGGATAACTCGCGCCCACAAGCGAAAGAACCGCCAGCGCTGTGGCCACCTCCAGAGCTGCCGAGCTCGACAGCCCCGACGACAGCGGCACATCGGACCAGATGCTCAAATTAAACCCGGGAATCTTATGGCCTTCGCCGGCCAGAATCGCCGTCACACCCATCGGGTAGTCGGTCCAGTCCTTCGTGCCTTTCGCCTGCACCCCGTCAAAGACTTTTTCCTCGCCCAGGTTTTCTGAGTAGATCGCGATCTTGCCGTCCGTGCGCGGCGAAATTCCCGCCAGCGTGGCAAAGTTGATCGCCGCCGGCATCACAAACCCCTCGGCGTAATCGGTGTGTTCGCCAATCAGGTTCACGCGCCCGGGCCCCACAAAAACCGCGGGCTCGGCCCCGAACCGCTCCCGGTGCATGGAACGAAATACTTTTGGATCGTGCATGACGCTTTACCTCTTCCTGAACTGCAAACTGTGAACTACGAACTATGAACTGAGAACTGCTTTTTGACAACGTTTTCTTTTACTCGCGAATCAAAAATCAGGATACCCTCTAGGCTCGACGCATTGGTTTTTACAGCTTGCGCCCGTCCCTGGAAGTTCGCATAAAAAATTGTAGTACTGGAACCCTTTCAAAGGCTCCGCAAGCCTTTGGAACTGGAATGTCTGTCGCAAACCACCGCAATCGTAAAAAGAATGATGCCAACAAATAAAGTCGTTCCGTGCCAGTCAGAGATTGGACTGATCAGCCTTGGGGGCACTCCGACAGAACAGGTATCAAGCCACTGAGCCACGAAGAAAATCCATATACCCACTAAAGCAATTCTTCGTGACCAGCGGGCCACGAGAAAAATCGGAAAAGCCATCGTTAAGGAAAGATCGAGAAGAACATCTTGCAGCGTGTCGAAGCCCACTCCCAGCACGGCAAAGCAGCCGAAGAGACTCTGAATGAGGAAGATAATCCCAGCGAGCCAATAAGCGCACCTGCTTATGGCGTGGCCGACTCCGGAGGTATCTCTGTTCGCCGTTCTTACTCTCCAAGAACTTCGCCGCACGCTGCGCTCAAGCGTTCCCAGATCTCGTCCATCCACGCCTCGTGCTCCGGCTTCATCAGCACAGAGCGCAGGCAGGTGAGGGTGGGTGCCCCCGGTCCCTCGCTTTTGGGGACCGGGGAGCTAAGCCCAAACCACGACCCCGGCAATTGTACTAAAGCCAGATGCAATCCTCGCCTGGCGCACGCATCGAACACACTCCGCGCCTGCTCAGATGCCTTTCGAAGGTCCGCCGCACGCAGTGCCAATGCCCAGACAACAATGTCCAACTCAGGCGGGTGCCCCCGGTCCCTCGCATTTGGGGACCGGGGAGCAACGCCGCCCAACGCAACGAACCTCACGTCTTCCCGCACTCTCCGATCCAGTTCGAGCGCCGCCCGCCGTCCCCGCCTCATCCCCTCGGCAAACGCTCCGTCCCTCGTGAGCGGCAGCAGCCGTTGCGTCGCCCACAGCGCCACCGCCGCCGCGCCCGCACGCGAGCACTCCAGACTGATCTCGCCCAAATGCAGCTGTTTCGACGTGAAGTAGGTGTAGGGAGAATCATGCTTATAAAACTGCCCCACGCAGTGGTCCTTGAACAGCACGCACCCGCAGCCATACGGTTGCAGCCCGTGCTTGTGCGGATCGATCACGATGGAGTCGGCGCGTCCGATGGCCGCATAGGCCCGCCGCGCCGGCTCTTCCAAACAGTCTTCAATCAGCCCAAAATACCCGCCATACGCCGCGTCCACATGCACCCGCGCGCCGTAGCGCCCGGCCAGCGCCAGAATCTCCTCCAGCGGATCCACGGCGCCCATCGCGGTCGTGCCCAGGGTCGCCACTACCGTGCCCACGCCGCCCTTGCGCAATTCGTCTTCCAGCGCCTCCAAGCTCATCCGCCCGCGCCCGTCCGTGGCCACGCTCGCAAATTCGAGCTTCAACACGCCGCTGATCCGGTGGTGCGTGTAATGCGCCTGCTCCGAGCCCACAATCCGACGGCCCGGGCTCAACTGTCCCGCCATCCACAGCGCCTCAAGGTTGGCAAAAGTCCCACTCGACGTCAGGTGGCCCAGATACTCCTTCCATCCGAACATCCCTGCGATCTCCCGCACCGCCTCGATCTCCATCGCCGAACTCGCCCGGCCCCCGTCCAGCGCGTGGTTGTTGGGATTGATCTTCATGGCCAGGGCGTAGGCTGCCCGCGCCACCGGATGCGGCGGTTTCATCATCTGCCCGGCATACAAGGGATGGAAATAAGGGTAGTTATCACCCAGCCGGCGCGCCGTCTCCTCAAGAACCTGCGCCATGGCCTCCGCGCTCGCGCCCGGCTGCGGCTCAAACTTTGGCAGGGAGCCAAACTCCGCCTCCAGGACCTCGGTGGCGTGGGCCAGTAACGAGAGGAAAGGATCGTGCGGCATCGCGACCCCTCACCTTATCACAGGTCGCCCGCTCAGTACCGCCCGTCTCCCGACCGGATGTAGTGGGGGCCTCCCAACCCCCGCAGGGCGGCAATGAATCTGAGAGAAACACGAGCCAAGCCATTATGAATCAATAGTTTCAGAACGGGAAAAGCACCTGCCACCTACGTCGCACATTTCCTGCATGTTTTTTTGACGATGATGATACACTGTGGTCAGCGTTAGAACCGATTCGGGCGTGAGCAGTACTCGCCCAAACGCGTTTTAGGGACTCCGTTATTCGAAGCCTCCAACGCAAAGTCGGCGCGACCAACAGGGCGCGGCGACCTTGTAAGAAGCTGAAAATTGACTGATTTCCTAAAGCGCCGGAACCAAGCAAGATTCTGCCAGTGTTCGCTCCGATTCATCCAGCGCAATTCAATCCCAGGAAATACGCAACAATGGAACAAGGTACTGTGAAGTGGTTCAACGACGCGAAGGGCTTCGGCTTTATTTCGCGCCAGAACGGCGAAGATGTCTTCGTGCATTACTCTGCAATCAACTCAAGTGGTTTCAAGAGCTTGCAAGAGGGTCAAGCCGTGCAGTTTAACGTCGTGAAGGGCCCCAAAGGCTGGCAGGCTGCCGACGTTCAGCCTCTCTAAACCTGATTAGCCGGATTCCGGCAGAATCTAGCTCGAAACAGCAAAGAGCTGGGAGCGCTACTGGTGACAACCAGGAGCTATCCCGGCTTTTTGCGTTTTTTTAGCCGATATTCGGGACCTAAACGCCGCCGGCCTCACCAACTCCTCGATCTGGCTCGTCGGCTCGCTGCCTCGCTGACTTGCTGCCTTCCCCGCAACCTTCTATCCTCAGAAGTTGGCCGCATTTTTTCTTATCCGGCGGCCGCCAAAAGGTTTCCATCACACCCATGAGCACGAATATGATCGCCGTACACCTGCCCGACGGATCCATCCGCGAAGTGCCTTCCGGCACAACGCCTCTCGACATCGCCAACTCCATTTCGCCCCGCCTGGCCGCAGCCAGTGTCGCCGCGCGCATCACGCCGTTCACCGCAGCCTTCGTCCAAGACCCCGCCCCTGACGGCCAGTCGGACGGCCAGCCGCCAGAAAGTTCCGACGAAGCCTCGATGTACGCCGCCGAAGATGCCGCCGCGCCGCGCCTGGTCGATCTCTCTGCGCCGCTCGCCTCCGACATCAAGCTCGAGCTCGTCACTGAGAAGGATCCCGACGCGCTGAAGGTTCTGCGTCACTCCGCCGCGCACGTACTGGCTACGGCTGTCCTCGAGCTCTTCCCTGAGACCAAGCTCGGCCACGGCCCCGCCACCGACTCCGGTTTCTTCTACGACTTCTATCGCGCCCAGCCCTTCACGCCCGAAGACCTCGCCGCCATTGAAGCCAAAATGGCAGAGGTCGTCGCGCGCAACGACCCATTCATCCACGAATTTGCGCCAAGAGATAAGAGCCTGGAAGGCTTCAACAAAGACGGCGACTTCATGAAGACGCACTTCGTCACCAAGTTCACCGCGCCCGGTTCCGAGGTCAGCTTTTATCGCAACGGCAAATTCATCGACTTCTGCCGCGGTCCGCACGTGCCCTCCACCGGCCGCGTCAAGGCCTTCAAGGTCACCAGCCTCGCTGGCGCTTACTGGCTCGGCGACGAGAAGAATCCCCAGTTGCAGCGCGTCTACGGCACCGCCTTCTTCTCAAAGAAAGATCTCGACCAGCACTTCGAGCGCCTGGAAGAAGCCGCGCGCCGCGATCATCGCGTCCTGGGCAAACAACTCGATCTCTTCAGCATTCAAGAGCTCGCCGGCGCGGGTCTCATCTTCTGGCATCCCCGCGGCGCCGTCATCCGCAAATTGATGGAAGACTGGATGCGCGAGGAGTGCCTGCGCCGCGGCTACCTGCTCGTCTACACGCCGCACGTGATGCGCCGCGACCTATGGAAGGTCTCAGGCCACGACGGCGTGTATTCCAAGGACATGTTTCCGCCCATGAAGCTGGACGACGCCGAGTACCGGCTGAAGCCGATGAATTGTCCCGGTCACGTTCTCATCTACAAGAACTCGCCCAAGAGCTATCGCGATCTACCGCAGCGCTACGCCGAATTCGGCAATGTCTACCGCTACGAGCGCTCCGGGACCATGCACGGCCTGTTGCGCGTCCGTGGATTTACTCAAGACGACGCGCACATCTTCTGCACGCCCCAGCAGATTGAGAGCGAAGTGATCGCGTGTCTCGACTTTGCCGAGGCCGTTCTGAAAACGTTCGGATTCAAGGAGTATCGTGTCGAGCTCTCCACGCGCGACCCGCTCAAGGGCGGCGATTTCATGGGCACTGCGGAGAACTGGGCGCATGCCGAAGGCGCGCTGAAAAAAGTGCTCACCGATCGCGGCCTCACCTTCAAGACCTTCCCCGGCGAAGCCGCCTTCTACGGCCCCAAGATCGACATCAAGCTCGTCGATGTTCTCGGCCGTCTCTGGCAGCTCTCCACGGTTCAGTTCGACTTCAACCTTCCCGCGCGCTTCGAGCTCGAGTATGTCGGCGAGGATGGCGAGCGCCATCAGCCGGTCATGGTGCATCGCGCTCTCTTCGGATCCGTCGAGCGCTTTTTCGGCGTGCTCATTGAACACTACGCCGGAGCCTTCCCGCTCTGGCTCGCGCCGGTGCAGATCGGCCTGGTGCCTATCAGCGAGAAGCACACCGCCTACGCGGCCAAAGTCGAAACCGCACTCAAAGACGCCGGTTTCCGCGTGGAGACTGACATTCGCAACGAAAAGATGAACGCCAAGATCCGCGACTTCGCCAACCAGAAGACGCCCTACATCCTCGTCTTCGGCGATAAGGAAGAAGGCGGCGCAGCGGTCAGCGTCCGCACCCGAGGCAAAGGCGACCAGGGCTCCATGCCGCTGGCCGACTTCATCGCCAAAGCCACCGCACTGGTTGAGATGCAATCGATGGAGTTGTAGAGTTCCCGCTGGGAGCGGTGGAACTGCCGCGAAAAAAGTTTGCCGGAGGTCGCCATGCTGCGTGACGTACGCGCCGACGACGCATTCTCAATCAGCGAAATTTACAACCACTACGTCCAGCACACGCCCATCACCTTTGAAGAAATCCCCGTTACGCCCGACGATATGCGCGCGAGAATCCTGAACACCGCGTCCGCATTGCCCTGGTTGGTAAGCGAAGAAGACGGCAAGCTCATCGGCTACGCCTACGCCTCCCAATGGAGAGAGCGCTCGGCCTATCGCCACTCTGTCGAGGCCGCCGCGTATCTGCATCCCACCGCGGTTGGCAAGGGCAAAGGCACGGAACTCCTCGGGGCTCTCCTCACTGAACTGCGCACGCGTCAGATCCATTGCGTCATGGGCGGCGTCGCGCTGCCGAATCCGGCCAGTATCGCCCTGCTTGAAAAGTTCGGACTCCGTCAGGTGGCCCACTTCCGCGAGGTCGGCTACAAATTCGCCCATTGGATCGACGTTGGCTACTGGCAGCTTGTGCTCTGAAGGCCACGCCGGCCCATCGAGAGCAAACTCCAGTAACCACATCCACAGCGAGCGGTGATCTCCGCACTTGCCTCCAATCAAATCTCTGCTATTGTTCCATGTACCGGAAAACTTCTTTCATGCATGGGCCTCTAGCTTCTTTAACTCTGTCGTCTGCGCGCGCCATCAATGGCCGGCGCCTGTTGGTTTGGGCTGCGGCCTGCTGTTTGATTGCGCTGATTTCTGCGTCTACGTCTGCGCAGGACAAGACCGCAACCGCGCCACCAACCGGCGCCACATCCTCTCAGAACCAGACCGCAACTCCCTTTATCGGACCCGTAAAGCCGCCCGACTACTCCAAAGAGGCTCTGGTCTTTGAAAAGCTGTACACCCGCATCCGCGAGGAGGCGGATGGCACCGGCACGCGCCAGCTCACTGCGCGAATCCGCATTCAGGCTGACGCCGGCGTCAAGGCGCTGGCGGTGCTCACATTCTCGTATACAGAGTCCAGCCAGCAAATAGACGTTGCCTATGTCCGCGTCATCAAGCCCGATGGGTCCGTGGTGACTACGCCGCCCTACAACATCCAGGACATGCCGGCCGACGTCTCACGGGAAGCCCCGATGTATTCCGATATCCACCAGAAACATATTGCCGTGAGGGGATTAGGTGTGGGCGACACCCTGGAATACGAAATCACCCTCAACACTTTCAGGCCGGAGGTTCCAGGCCACTTTTGGTTCGAAGTCGACTTTGCAAAGGATCAAATCGTCCTCGACCAGGAACTCGATCTCGATGTTCCGGCCGACAAACCCGTCACGGTGGTGAGCGCCGACCTGCAGCCTGCCGTCACCGCAGCCGGAGGCCGCAAACTCTACCACTGGGCCGGTTCCAATCTCGCACGGCCCGATCCCGATGCGCCGCCAAAATCGGAAAAGAACTGGAAACCCACCGTTCAGGTCACCACTTTCACCACCTGGGGCCAGGTCGGCGCGTGGTACGCCTCGCTTCAAAAAGATTCACTCGCCATCACTCCGGCGATCCAGGCGCGCGCCGATACGCTCACAAAAGGGTTGAACTCCGATCAGGACAAGCTCCGCGCCATCTTCAACGACGTGGCTCTGCACATCCACTACGTTGGCCTCGAATTCGGCATCGGCCGCTATCAGCCGCATCCGGCTGACGACGTACTCTCCAACGAATACGGCGACTGCAAGGATAAGCACACGCTTCTCGCCGCACTCCTCAAAGCCGCTGGCATCGAGGCATGGCCGGTGCTCATCTCGTCTGAGCATGATCTTGACTCTGCCATTCCCTCGCCTGCCCAGTTCAACCATGTCATCACCCTGGTGCCGCTCAACGGCAAACTTATTTGGATGGACTCCACGGAAGAGGTTGCGCCGATTGGTGTTCTCGCGGGCACGTTGCGCGACAAGCAGGCCCTTACCATTCCTGTTGCAAAGCCAGCGTATCTTGAGCGGACGCCGGCCGATTTGCCTTCACCCCGGACCATTCGCGTCGAGATTCATGGCTCCTTATCCGACCATGGACTCTTCACCGGCAAGATTGCCGAGACCTCTGACGGCGATGTCGGCGTAGATTGGCGCGTGGCCTTTCGCCGGGTCCCGCAGTCCCAGTGGAAGGAACTTGTCGAAAGAATTGCGCATTCGGAGGGTTTCGGTGGAGAGGCTTCCAATCCGCAGGTTTCCGACGTCGAGAAGATCGACGAGCCATTTCACTTCGAATTCGATTATTCGCGAGAGAAGTATTACAAGTGGGACGACAACGATACTTCGCACTGGATTGACGCTCCCATGATGCCCCTTGGAGGCGAATTGCCTCCGGGCATCAAGGTGAAGAAGCCCGCCGACGATCCCGACCTCGGCGCCACGGGCGAGACTCTTTATCATTCGACCCTGAAACTGCCCGACGGATGGACCTTGACTCCGCCCGGCAATGTCAACATCGTTGCAGACTGGGCGGAGTACCACTCAACGTACGCCTTCGCCAACGGAGTCTATACCGTCGAGCGGCGCTGCCTGATCAAAAAGACAACGGTCCCGCTCGCGCAATGGGAGCAGTTCCTGGCCTTTCGCCGAAGCTTGGGGTCGGACGAGGATACTCAGGTCTTGATCTCGCCGCCCAGGCCCCAGGGCCGCCACAAAAACTAAACGCTGCTCGACGGACCTGGACGCAACCTCCGTCGCGCCCACCAACTCCGCTGCTCTAAGCGCGAATCACCCCCCTCCACTGCACCACAGCCAGTTCTCGCGGCTCCCTATTAGCCAAGTCTGCGGGCTCCAGCCTGGGACTGTTTCAAAGTCAAGCCAGCGGAGGGGTGAAAATCCTCCCAAACAACTGAAAACAAGGTAGATATGTCCCTCGCGAAACGTGCCGGTTATTTCCCCGTTTGACGCAGAATAAGAGACGGGGCTGGTAAAGGAACAATCTTCGACCGCTCAGGTGGTTCGAGAACTCATAAATCCTTTGGAATGAAGACTTTATAGGATGCCTCTCTTTTAGAATCAGTAACTTACGGAGATCCCCCCACTCCATAACTCCTTTACTGTGAAGACTTTAGGTTCAAAGTAGGATGGGAGATGGGGGAGGGGGGAGGGGGGCTTATCAAAAGAGGAAACACCCGCTCTGCGGCAGGAGCTGCGGGGCGCCATCTCACCAGCTCGACCCGGTATCCCATTGCTGCCCAATCCACCGGCCGAAGGCGTCTGCCCCACCGCGGGCGGTCAGGCGTTAATCGCCATCCCCTCCACCGCGCCGTAGCCGTCCAGCATAGCCTCGCTCAGAGTGGGGTGTGCGTGGATGGTGAACATCAGCTCGTCCACCGTCCCCTCGAGTTCCATCACCGCAACCGCTTCGGCAATCAACTCCGTGGCCTGCGGCCCGATGATGTGTACGCCCAGGATCTCGCCGTACTTGGCATCGGCAACCACCTTCACAAAGCCATCGTGGCTGTCCACAATGGTCGCCTTGGAGTTGCCCGCAAAGGGAAACTTGCCCACCTTGATTTCGTGGCCCTTTTCTTTGGCCTGCGCCTCGGTCAAGCCCGCCGAGCCGATCTGCGGCTCCGTGTACGTACAGCTCGGAATGCGATCGCGCCGCACCGGCCGGTACTTCCGCCCCGCAATTTTCGCCATCGCCACCATGCCGCTCATTGCGCCCACGTGCGCCAGTTGCGGCAGCCCCGCCACAATGTCGCCGATGGCATACACGCCCGGCTCGGCCGTCTCCTGCGCCTCATTCACCTTCACCGATCCGCGCTCCAGCTCCACCTTGGTTTTTTCCAGGCCGATGCCGCTCGTCAGCGGCCCGCGCCCCACGGCCACCAGCACCTTCTCGGCCTCTTTCACCTGCGGCTTTCCATTCGCGTCCGTATAGCTCACCTTCACGCCCGCAGCCGTCTTCTCCACCTTCTCCACTTTCGCGCCGGTCTGCGTCTCAATGCCGCGCTTGCGGAAGACTCGCGCCAGTTCTTTCGAAATCTCCTCGTCTTCGACCGGAACCATGCGCGGCAGAAACTCCAGAATCGTCACCTCGCTGCCGAAGCTGCGGAAGATGGAGGCGAACTCCACGCCCACCGCGCCCGCGCCGATCACGATCAGCGACTTGGGCGGCGCGCTCAGACTCAGAATCTCGATGTTGGTCAGGATGGTCTCGTCCGCCTTCAATCCCGGCAGAAGCTTGGCCTCCGATCCGGTCGCAATCATCAGGTTCTTCGCCTTCACCGCGCTCTTCTGGCCGTTCGCTTCCACTTCTACGGTGTGAATGCCGCCCTGCGCGGGTCCAGTCAGCCTTCCAAAACCAGGAATCACGACGATCTTGTGCTTCTTCATCAGGAACTCGAGGCCCTTCACGTGCTTTGCGATAATCGCGCTTTTGCGCGCCAGCACCGCGGCCCAGTCGAGCGACCGCGCCTCAACGCCCTTGATGCCAAACTCCTCGGCTTCTTTCAGGTAGTCCCACAGCTCGGCGTTGAAGAGCAGCGCCTTGGTGGGAATGCAGCCCACGTGCAGGCACGTTCCACCCAGCTTGGGACTGGCGTCGATCAACGCCACCTTCAGCCCGTACTCAGCGCCGCGAATCGCCGCCGTATAACCCGCTGGTCCGCCGCCGATCACCGCCACGTCGTAAATCGTCTCTGCATTCGTTTCTGGCAAGGGAAGCTCCATTCAGGCGCTCGCCAAGGCGAGCGCCGCACATCCATGGTTAGTCTAAATTGGGCCTACTCTGAATTGGATTCCGCATCGCGGCCTGCGGCTTCAACGCGCCTTCGCCAGAGCCTCCTGAACCAGAGCCCCGGCTTCCCGCACCGTTTCCGCCTCATCTCCGAACCGCTCCATCCAACGCACCTCAGGCTCGCGCCGGAACCAGGTCATCTGCCGTTTCGCGTAGTTGCGATGCCCCTGCTGTGCAGCCGCAATCGCTGCCTCCTCGCTCAACGTCCCGTCCAGCACACCGCAGGCCTGACGGTAGCCCAGCGAATCCAGCGCCTTCACCGGCCCGTATCGTTCGAGCAGCCCGCGCGTCTCCTCGATAAGACCGGCGGCAAACATCGCCGCGCAGCGCTGGTTCAGCCGGTCATAGAGGGCATTTCGCGGTGGGTTCAGCCCGATGCGCAGGAGCCGAAACCCGGTCAGCGGATCGCGCGCCATCACTTCCGACATCGGCATTCGCGCCGCCAGGCACACCTCAATGGCGCGAATCAGCTTGGGCGTGTCGTTCGCGTGAATCCGTTCTGCCGTCGCCGCGTCCAGCTTTCGCAGCAATCGGTGCAGCCACGCATTTCCGTGGCGTTCCACGCTTCGGCGCAAGCGGGTCCGCACCTCTTCCTGGCGCGCCGGCCCGGCAAACAGCCCCTCCGTCAGCGCTCTCAGATACAGCCCCGTCCCGCCAGTCACAATCGGCATGCGGTGCTCACGCACTTTGATCTTTTGGAGGGATTCACGGGCGAGGCGGGAGTACGCGCCCGCGGTGAACGGATCATCGGGATCGGCCACGTCGATCAAATGGTGCAGCACGCGCGCCCGCTCTTCGCGCGTAGGTTTCGCCGTGCCCAATTCCATGCCACGATAGACTGCCACCGAGTCGCAACTCACAATCTCGCCGCCGAAGCGCTCCGCGAGCGCCAGCGAGAGCGCGGTCTTCCCGCTCCCCGTCGGCCCGAGCAGAATCACCGCCAGCGGAAGCGCACTCTTCTCTATCGCTTTAGCGTTCACGGAATCCTCGTACTCACCTATCATGCGCATGGTTCGCCAGAAACCGGCGGTATGATCAAGCCCCCAGGAGCTGACAACCGCAGAGGCTATCATCCTCTGCAAGTTCTTGCGTCGTCCCTACGGGACTCCGAATCTGCTCTGTGGAATCAGCTTTCCCCACGCTAAAGCGCGGGGCTAACAACCACTGCGCCTCCGGCGCGCACTGGCAACTGAGGACTGCGAACTATGAACTCACGCTACCATCGCCACCAGCCGGCGGGAAAAATCCACCTCGGATTAGTATGCAGCAGCCACCAAAGGCAGATTGCCCCGGCCAGAATCACCAATCCGAAGACCTGGTTGCGCCGGAATGCGCGGGTCTGCTGATCGCGCGCCTCTTTCTCGGCAACCTGCTGGCTATACGGCTTGATGCGGGTCTCGACCACTGTGCTCTTCTCACAAACTCCGGTGCGGCGAAGACTTCCGCGCATCCGGCATCAGTATAGGTGAACGCCGTCTCTTCGATTGCGTCGCATCCCGTTTGACTTCCCACCCCTCCATTGCCGACCATAGTTTTTCTGGTCCTGGATGAGTTTGGTGGGAAGGAAAGTGAAATGAAAGTCTTGATCCTTGGTTCGGGAGGCCGTGAACATGCCCTGGCCTGGGCTATCGCGCGTAGCCCGCGCGTTCCTGTGGTGGTGTGTGCGCCCGGCAATGGCGGCATGGCCGAAAGGTTCCGCTGCGTTCCTGTTGATCTCAACGACCTCAACGCCATGGTCCGCCTGGCCGAGGCGGAGCAGCCCGCTCTCACCGTCGTAGGTCCGGAGTTGCCGCTCTCGCTGGGTATTGTCGACGCCCTCCGCGATCGCGGCCTGCGCGTTTTTGGTCCCACGCGCGCCGCCGCCAGACTCGAATCCAGCAAAGGCTTTGCCAAGCAGTTTTTGCAGCGCCACAACATCCCCACGCCCCACTACGCCGTTTGCGCGAACGCCGCGGAAGTCGAGAAGGCCATCGACATGTTTCATGCGCCTATCGTGGTCAAGGCCGACGGCCTGTTCGCGGGCAAGGGCGTCATCATCTGTTCCTCGCGCAATACCGCCGCCGAAGCCGCGCAGGGACTTTTCTCCGGAGCTTTGCTGGGCGAGGCCGCACAGCAGATCGTCATTGAGGAGTTCCTCGAGGGCGACGAGGTCAGCTTTCTCTGCCTCAGCGACGGCAAACACGTGACTCCGCTCGTGCCTGCGCAAGATCACAAGCGCATTGGCGAGGGCGATACGGGCCCCAACACCGGCGGCATGGGCGTCTACTCCACCGATACGCTTCTCGATCCCGCCATGTCGGAGTGGATTCTGCGCCACATTGCCGAGCCCACGGTCGCAGGCATGGCCGAAGAGGGCACGCCCTTTACCGGCGTGCTGTACTGCGGGCTCATGATGACTGCGCGCGGGCCGCAGGTGCTCGAATTCAACGCACGCTTTGGCGATCCTGAGACTCAGGCCATTCTGGTCCGTCTCGAAAGCGATCTCCTGGACGTACTGGACGCCTGCGTCGACAGCCGCCTGGCCGAGACGCCGCTCAACTGGTCTCGCGGTGCGTCGGCGTGCGTGGTGGCCAGCTCCGGCGGCTATCCGGGCAGCTACAAAACCGGCCTGCCCATCAACGGCCTCGCCGCAGCGGCCCAGGTTCCCGGCGTCGAGGTCTTTCACGCGGGAACCGCGCTCAAAAACGGGCACATGCTCACGGCTGGTGGCCGGGTGCTCGGCGTCACCGCCGCTGCGGACTCGCTCCGCGAGGCGCTGGCTCGCGCCTACCAGGCCATGGAAGAAATTGCTTTTGAGGGAATGTATTATCGGCACGACATCGGACACCGCGCACTGAAACAAAAGCAAGTCGGCAAGTCAGCCGGTTAGCAAGTCAGCCGGATGCCACGTTGCTGACTCGCTATGGGAGGTCGAAATATGAGCGTTGGCATTTCGCTGGAAGAGCTGTTGGCCTGGAACGAGCAGTCCAGTGCCTATTGGAAGACGCACCTCGAGACCAACCCTGCGCTGCTCGAGCTGCCCTGCGACATCGGCGGCACGGCGAATGTGCAGGGATTCGTGCGCCATATCTGGGGAGCGGAGCTGCGCTGGAGCCAGCGCCTCGCCAGCCTACCGGTAGCCGACAGAGAAAAGCTTCCCGCCGGGCCGCTCGATGCGCTCTTCGACCTGCATGGCCAGGCCGTTGCCATCTTCCGCAACCTGCTCGCCGCCCCGGAACAAACCTGGAGCGAGCCTTTCGTGCTCGATTTCGATTGGGTGCCTCCGGAGCAGCGCACCGTCTCGCGGAGGAAGATTGCCGTGCACGCGCTGTTCCACAGCCAGCGCCACTGGGCGCAACTCGCAACGTTGGTGCGCAGTGCCGGTTTCCCCTCGAAATTCAGGGGCGACCTCCTGTTTAGTCCTGCGCTGCGCTAGGGGCTGCGCTGGGCACTGCAGCAGGGGGCGGATTCGCCTGCTGCCGCTGGAAGCACGAGCGGCACAGCACAGGTCTGCCCTGTGTCGGCTTGAAGGGAACAGTGGTCTCCGCGCCGCAATCCGAGCACGTCGTGCGCGTTTCGGGCCTCACCCGTTGCGATCCGCGCGCGCGCTTCGCCTTGCACTGCTTGCAGTGTTTGGGGTCGTTCTTGAATTGTTTATCGTGAAAAAAGAGCTGCTCGCCGGCCGTAAAAACGAACTCGGCGCCGCAGTCGACGCACTTCAGAACTCGATCGGTGAATTCCATGGCCAGCTTGCCTCGCAGGGAATCACACCGAAATCGGTCACGGCTCGATCAAGAACTTGCCGGTCTCGGCTCCCTGTCCTCTTTCTGGTGGCACAACAAGGGCCCGGACCGCACGAAAAGTTGAGCGGTATGTAAATCTCTGCCCGGCAATCAGGGCAGCTTAGAACCTGCACGCTCGCTGCGTGCTGAACGGCCATTCGCGCTTTTCTGGCTTCTGCAGGGCTTCAGCATTGCGCGGCGTGGCCCTTGGGGGGCGGGGACCCGTCATGAGAGCGCTAAGGCTGCGATCGACAGAAACTGGAGAAACGCTACAGTTTATAGCGCCGCCGCGCCGTACCGTTCCAGTCTTCTTTCGGCGTTTGGCGGCTTTCGTCTGCTTCTTTCGAAAGCCGCCTGAACGGTCAATCTCGCGGCGGGTGATCAATTCAATCCTGCTCTTTACGAGCCTTCTTACGATTCCGCTTGCGCGCAAGGGCTGCCTTGACGCGACGCTTCTCACCGGGCTTCAGGTAATAGGAGTGACGCTTGACTTCCTTGATGATGTCCTCCGTCTGTACCTTCCGCTTGAACCGGCGCAGCGCATTTTCCAGCGGTTCGCCTTCCTGTACGCGAACCTCAGCCAAAACTTCCACCTCCAAACCTGCCTGTAAGGCTTCTTTATGATGATAACCGAGTTTTGATCCGTGACCAAGATGTTCTTTTTCCGTGAGTTTCGCTCATCGGGCTTGTCTCTAGCCTCTTTGCTGCCACCATTTTGGCCGGGCGTCCCGCGTCAGAGTGCGCTTGCCCACCAAGTCTCTGGAGACATCTAAACTTGCAAAAGAGGTCGCCCAGGAGCCCATCATGATTCGAACCTATCGGGGGCGCTCGCCCCAGATCCCTTCCAGTTGCTACATCGACGTCTCGGCGCAGATCCTCGGCGACGTGTTGTTGGGCGAGCGTTCCTCGGTCTGGATGAACGCCGTCCTGCGTGGTGACGTCAATTCCATCCGCGTCGGCTCCTGCTCCAACGTGCAGGACTGCAGCGTCCTCCATGGCCAGCGCAACCGTTATCCCGTCATCGTGGGCGACTGGGTGACCATCGGCCACAATGCCACCGTCCACGGATGTGTCGTCGAAGACATGTGCGTCATTGGCATGGGCGCGCGCGTCCTCAACAACAGCCGCGTTGGCGAGGGCTGCATCATAGCCGCCGGCTCCGTGGTCCCCGAAAATACCGTCGTTCCTCCGCGCACGCTTTGGGCCGGCGTCCCCGCCAAGCTCCGCCGCGAAATCACCGACAAGGACCGCGAACTGATCCGCGAATACGCGCAGAATTATCTCGACTACGTGGAAATCTATCTCAACGAACCCCCGCGGATCCTCTAGTCGGTAGCGTCACGTCCCGCACGCAAGGCCGCCGAGAATGACGGCGCTGTCATCTTCGCGCATTTGCTTCAATTTCGTTGACATGTGCCCACCTGGAAGGGTCGGATGGTAGATGTTTGAATCCGTAGCCCCATTTGAAAGCCCATGCCGAGAGACTGGTTTCGACATCTTCCACAAGCCGCGCGGCCCATCGTTGCGCGTCTCTTCCTGGTCGCGGCCCTTGCATTGAGCTTTGGCATGCTCGCGCCCGCGCAGGAACAGACCGCGCATTCGGCAGAGAACCTCTCCGCGGGGCTTCCCGATGCGCCGGCGCCGCAAACTCCTGCTCCGGACGATGTGACGGTTCGCAATTTGCCGTGCAATCTTCTGCGCGATCAAGGAGCCATTTGGACCAGCCCTGCTCACATCCGCAGGCGCGACCTGCAGTGGCTCTTGCCCCTGGCCGCAGCGGCCGGAGTCGCCTTCGCTACCGACCAGCACACCATGACGCAGGTCGTCTCGCGCGATCCCTCGTTCAATCAGGCGAACATCAACACCTCCAATGTGCTCATCGGCAGTTGGATCGCCGTCCCGGCTGCCGTTTACGGTTTTGGCCACGCTCGCCAGGACGAGCACGCACGCCAGGCGGGCATTCTTACCGGCGAGTCGATGGTGGATGGAGTTGTGGTGGTAGAGGTGCTCAAGCTGATGCTCCTGCGCGAGCGGCCGAGCATCGATAACGCGCGCGGGCAATTCTTCAAGACGAAAGCAGGAGTCGATTCGTCCTTCCCATCGGAGCACAGTGTCGTCTCCTGGTCCGCCGCATCCGCGCTTGCCGCCGAGTACCCTGCGCCCTGGACGCAATTCGCGCTCTACTCCGCGGCAACCGGCGTAAGCCTCACGCGCGTGATGGGGCAGCAGCACTTCCCCTCCGATGTGCTTGTGGGCAGCTCTATCGGATGGCTCATCGGCCACAACGTTGTCCGCCACCACCACAAAAACAGGGGGTAGGGAGTAGCCAATAGGGAATAGAAGGCGGACGCCTTGCGGCTTCCCGCTTCCTTGCTCCCCGCTTTTCTACTCCCTACTTCCTATTGGCTATTCCCTGTACTTATGGGATTTCGCCCAGAGAAGAACTTGCGCTGGTGCCAGTAGGGATACACCGGCTCGACGGCGCTCGCCTTGTCCAGCGCTGCTACTTGGGCCGCAGTCAGATTCCATCCCGCGGCTCCCAGATTCTGCCGCAGTTGTTCCTCATTGCGCGCGCCGATAATTACGGACGAGATCGTCGGCCGTTGGAGGAGCCAGTTCAGCGCAACCTGCGGCACGGTCTTGCCGTTCTCTGCTGCCGCTGCATCCAGGGCGTCGACCACTTTGTACAAATGCTCCACGGGCACAGTCGGCCCGGCATCGGCGATGGTGTGCAGGCGGCTCACGTTGGGCAGCGGCTGCCAGCGGCGGATTTTGCCCGTCAGGCGTCCCCAGCCCAGCGGGCTCCAGATCAGCGCGCCCACTTTCTGGTCGAGCCCCAGCGGCATCAGTTCCCACTCGTACTCGCGGCTCAGCAGCGAGTAGTACACCTGGTGCGCCACAAAGCGCATCCAGCCGTAGCGGTCAGCCATCGCCAGCGACTTCATCAGGTGCCAGCCGGAAAAATTCGAGCAGGCGATGTAGCGCACCTTGCCCTCGCGCACGAAAGTATTGAGCATTTCCTGCACTTCCTCAATCGGAGTCAGCGCGTCGAAGCCGTGCAGGTGATAGATGTCCACGTAGTCGGTCCCCAGCCGCCGCAGGCTGCCCTCGAGCGCGCGCCGCAGATGGTAGCGCGAGGAGCCCTCGTCGTTCGGGCCCGGGCCCGATGGAAATCCTGATTTCGTTGAGATAAGCGCCCGATCGCGCTTGCCCGCGAGAGCTTTGCCCAGAATTTCTTCCGAGCGGCCTTCGGAGTAGCCGTCGGCGGTATCGAACAGGTTCACGCCGGCTTCAAAGCAGATGTCGATCAGGCGTCGCGCCTCTTCGACTTCGGTTTCGCCGAATCCCTTGAAAAACTCATTGGTTCCGCCAAACGTCGCGGTGCCAAAACTCAGTGCTGAAACCTTGAGGCCGGAGCCTCCCAGAAGTCTGTATTCCATGCGCACTAGGATGCATCGTACGGCGGGAAGATGCAACTAGCGTCGAGCCTGTTCCCTGTTCCCTGTCCTTTTCACTCCGGCCGCAGATTCAATCCAAAATCCGCCGGGTCGCCGAGCAGCGTGAAGTAGTAGTCATCCCTGGGATAGGGATTGTAGACATTCATGCCGCTCACCTTGGAGATCTTCTTCCAGCGCGGATTGGTGTGGTCGTTTCCCGTCAGGTCCATGAAGGTGAATGTGCGCCACGGCCACACCCTGATGTAGTTTACCCGCACCTCGGGCACGCTGAGCTTCTCGCCGGTTACCGTGCCGTAAACACGCACAAGCGATAGTGCCGGAATCGCCGCGGGGTCTGCTTTCAACCTGGCTGTAAAATCCCCGCTCCCGGTCCACTGCACCAGCATGATATGGCAGTCGGTCATGCCGTCAAAGTACTTGTGCTCCACAAGCAGCGTCACGTCGCCGCCGGGTTGCGCCGGCGGCGTAATGCCGCGCACAATCCCGAACCACGCTACGTAGGTCCCGGTCTTCCCGTGGATCGAGTAGCTGTGACTCATGTCGCCGTTGATCTTCTCTGCGTCACTCAGCCGGGCAAAATAGGATGCTTCCATCTCCGTCGGCCTGTAGGAACAGGTGGCCAGCGTGCCGGTCGGCGTCAGCACCTTCACCGGCTGGATTTCCATCGGCGTCTGCGCCACCGCCGTGAAGGCTGAAACAGCGCAAAACGCAATTGCGAGTCCACGGGGTCTCATCTCGCCCTTCTTTCCGGAAAGCGTTAATGGTTTAGACGTGGCGCTCTTCGGGATTGTTCCCGATGGATTCCTGAAAATACCCTCGAAATCAAAAGCCCCTCGCTGCCATCTCCGAGGGGCCTTTTCATTCACATATGCGGCGGCTCGGGTCTCGCTAGACCCTGAGACCTGAACCCGGTACTTAGCAGTTCAACACGTCCTGTAGCTTGCTCAGGGTGCGGTGCAGGTCCTTGTCGCTCCGCCGCTGCTCGTCGATCTTCGCAATCGAGTGCATCACTGTGGTGTGGTGTTTGTTGCCGAACTGGCGTCCGATCTCTGGCAGGCTCGCCTCGGTCATCTGCTTGGCCAGGTACATGGCAATCTGCCGCGGCACCACCACGTTGCGCGAATTGTTCTTCTGCTTCAGGTCGCTTACGCGCATGCCAAACTGCTCGGCCACGGCGCGCTGAATCGCCTCGATCGTAATTTTGCGCACCTGCATGTCGATGAACTGCTTCAGGCACTGCTGCGCCGCCGCAAGCGTGATCTCCATGCGGTTCAGCTGGCACCACGCGATCAGCCGCACCAACGCGCCTTCCAGTTCGCGCACGTTAGTGCGCACATTCGAGGCCACGAACAGCGCCACGTCGGTGGGCAGATGCGCCTGCTCGCTCTCCGCCTTCTTCAGCAGGATGGCAACTTTGGTCTCAAGATCGGGCGGTTGAATGTCCGCGATCAGGCCCCACTCGAAGCGTGAACGCAGCCGCTCTTCGATCTCGACCAGCTCCTTGGGCGGACGGTCCGAGGCAATCACCACCTGCTTCATCGATTCGTGCAGCGCGTTGAAGGTGTGGAAGAATTCCTCCTGCGTGCGCTCTTTCTGGGAGATGAACTGGATATCGTCGATCAGCAGCACATCCACCGTACGGAAACGGTCGCGAAAGCTGGTCATGCGATCGTTGCGGATGGAGTTGATCATCTCGTTGGTGAATTTTTCCGCAGAGACGTAGCAGATACTCGCGGCCGGCTGCCTGCGCTTCACCTCGTGGCCGATGGCGTGCATCAGGTGCGTCTTGCCCATGCCTACGCCGCCATACAGGAACAGCGGATTGTAGGCGCGCGAAGGCCGCTCGGCCACCGCCAGCGCCGCGGCCCGCGCAAACTGGTTGCCGTTGCCGATCACGAAAGCATCGAACGTGTAGCGCGAGTTCAGTTGCGCTGCTGTCGACCAATCGAATCGACTCTGCTCGGGTGTGCGCATTGCCGGCGCCGGCGGCGCCGTGGGCGCGTGGCTCGGAATCGGCCCGAAGCCGCCATCCCTGCGCAGCGGCGGAATCGACGGATCGTCCTCCGCCGTCACAAAGCTCACGTCGTCGAATTCCAGCGCGTTGAGATCGATCGCTTCCTGGATCAGGTCCCCGTACTTCTCGCCAATGTGCTGGAACTCCGTTGAGGGCACGCGCACGTAGAGCACGCGTCCCGCGGCATGGCTGAATCGGGTGGGCTTGAGCCAGGTCTCGAAGGATTGCCGAATCACCTTCTTCTCGAGAGCCGAGAGAATCTGGAGCCAGGGGTTAAGTGCCGGAGCCGGCGAAGTCGCAAATGCCATCGTACAATCCTTGCCTCTTCCGCCGGCGCAAACCTGGCGGTTTAATTCCAGCTTTCTGGCAACAACCCGGCAACCCGGAAAGCGCTTTCGCTTTCCGTGCTTTTACCGGCGACCGGTTACCTGTTCGAAGCTGGTCTGCCCCTCAAGAGTCGATCCGGGGCGTTTTGAGTAAAAAGCCGTAACGCAGAACGTTTGAAACTTCAAATGAAATTTCGTGAACGGGTCCGATAGTAGCGCACAACTCGGCTTCATTGCAACGGTTCTTTCACATAACTTTTTTGGCCGTCAGAAAGTTGCACCAAGGATGGTGAAACTGGCCGCGCTTCGTCTCTTCACCACAAAAAGCGTCCCAAAATCGCACGCTGAATTTTGCGCCGCGTCCCACTCAGCCGATTTCCCCGACTGCGCCGAGCGCTGTTCGTTTCGCCGCGTTCGGCCGTCCCGCGCTGGATTCTCAACTCCGCCTACGTTATACTCGTAAATGCTGCTTATTCGCAGATTTTTTCAAGGTACAGGAGCGGGTCACGATGCCCAAACGCACATTTCAACCTAACCGCCGCAGCCGCGTGAAAACGCACGGCTTCCGGTCGCGCATGAAGACCAAGGCCGGTGCCGCCGTGCTCAGCCGCCGCCGCGCTACGGGCCGCAAGCGCGTCTCGGTCAGCGCCGGGCACCGCGACTAAGCCTCGCTGATTCTGGCTTTCACGCCGGAATCCGTTGCGCAGTAGGGTCGTTCTTCCCCGAGTGTTGCTCATGAATTCTTTATCCAGGCCTGCTCAACGCCAATCCCTGGCGGGAGCGCGCCTGCGCAAGCACGCCGACTATCAGCGCGCCTACGCAGCTGCACGCAAGCGGCAATCCGCGTCCATGAGCTGGTTCCTTGCGCCGCAGGCGTCTGCGGGTCCGGATGCCGCGGGCACGCCGGAATCGCGAGTGGGCCTCACCGCAGGCAAAGTCCTGGGTAAAGCCAACGAGCGTAACCGCATCAAGCGCCGCATGCGCGAAGCACTGCGCCGTCACGTCGATCTGCTGCCCCAGGGCTTCGATCTCATCTTCCATCCCCGCCGCAACGTGCTCACAGTTGATTTCGCGCAACTTGAGGCGGAGATCGTGCGTATCCTTGAACAGGCCGGAAGTGAAGCATTGCGCCTGGCCAATTCGCCCCCGTCCCCGCTTCGGGTCCCGGGTACACCTGCACCATGACGCGCTTTCTGCTCGCACTCATCGCCTGGTACCGCCGCTGGATTTCTCCGGCGCTGCATGCGGTGAGCACCAGCCGATGCAAATTCATTCCCACCTGCTCTGAATACGCGGCCGTCGCCATTACCACGCACGGTCCATTGCGGGGTTCTGGACTGGCCGCGTGGCGTCTGTTGCGCTGCCATCCCTTTACGCCGGGAGGCTTTGATCCCGTTCCGCCTGCTCACTTCGGCGGGGATTGCGGCTGCGGTTCGCAAGCCCAGCCCCGCGAACCGTTACCATAGAGGAAGCGGCGGCCTAGAAACTGCCTTTTCCGAACGATAGGAAGTATCCTTTGCCCGAAATACAGAATCCCAATCTGCAATCGCAGGGGTCCGGCGGTGGCGGCGGCGATATGCGCTCCACCATGGCCTTCATGCTCCTTGCCATGGCCGTCATCTTTGGCTACCAGTTCTTCTTCGCAAAGCCCAAGCCGGACCAGCAGCCACCCGCGCAAACGCAGTCGCAACCTGCTGCTCCCGCCGCGTCTGCCGCTCCTGCCGCACCGGGCCAAGCGCCAAACGCCGCCGCTGCCGCGCAGGCGCCCTCGGCCACGCCGCAAATTTCGGCCTCGCTTGAGACCTACACCACCGTCGAAAACGAGTTCTATAAGATCGTTTTCACCAATCGCGGCGCGCAGGTCAAGAACTGGATCCTGAAGAAGTACTTCGACTCGGCCGGCAAGCCGCTTGACCTGGTGCAGCCGCAGGCCGCCGCACGCTTCGGATTGCCGCTCGCGCTATTCACCTACGAGCCGGCGCTTACCACGCAACTGAACGACGCACTCTACCAGGTCAGCTACGGCGGCGCGCAACCCTCGGCCGCCGGTCAGTTGCTGGCGCCGGCAACTATTACCTTCCACTACTCGGCCAACGGCATCGATGCCGTGAAGACCTTCAGCTTCAATACCAGCTACGTCGTCAACGTCGAGGCCGAGGTCACGCGCAATGGCGCGCCCTTGCGCACGCTGGTGGAGTGGCCCGCAGGCCTGGGCGACATGGAGGAGCTCCATCAGACCTCCATGCTGCGCGGGCAGATGCCCACGCAATCCTACATCGCCTGGTCGATCGGCGACCGGGATGACGTGCAGGCCGCCGCCAAGGTGAGCAACAATAACACACTGGAAGCGTCGTACCAGTACGCGGCCGTCATGGATCTTTACTTCGCCGCCGCGTTTCTGCCCGAGGTCCCCGACCGCACCTCGGTCGTTACCCTGCACAACTCCATCGAACTCTCCGCCGACCCCAGCGACCAGAACAGCAAGAAAACTTCCATCGATGTGCTCGGCCTCGCCATCGGCGACACCAGCGGCGATACCCGCCTGCGCTTGTTTGCCGGCCCCAAAGCCACCGAGCTCCTCAAGTCGGTCCACGCCATCGGCGCCGACGGCAAGCCCGACGGCCCCGGGCTCGAATCGCTCATCCAGTTCGGCAGTTGGCTGGGCGTCATCGCCAAGCCGCTGTATTATGCTCTGCGCTTCCTGCGCAACTTCATCGGCGGCGGCTCGTACAGCTGGGGTTGGGCCATCGTCCTATTTACGGCCGTCTTCAACCTGCTGTTCATCCCCTTGCGCTTCATGATGATGAAGTCGTCGCTGAAGATGATGCGCATCCAGCCCAAGGTCGACGCCATCAAAAAGCGCTATGCGAACTTGAAGATGAACGACCCCAAGAAGAGCGAGATGAACACCGAGGTCATGGCGCTCTACAGGGAGGAGGGCGTCAATATGTACGGCAGCTGTCTGCCCATGCTGCCCCAGCTCCCGCTCTTCTACGGCTTCTTCCGCGTTCTCTACAACGCCGTCGAGTTGCGCCAAGCGCACTGGTTCTGGCTACCCGATCTTTCGCAGCCCGATCCCACGCACATCCTGCCCCTGCTCATCATCGTCTCCATGTTCCTCACCCAGTACATCACGCCTTCGCCTGGCATGGACCCCATGCAGCGGCGCATGATGGCCTTCATCATGCCTATCTTCATGGGCAGCTTCCTCTGGCACTACGCTTCGGGACTGGCGCTCTATTGGGCTACCGGCAACGTGCTGAATCTCGCGCTGCAGATCTTCATCAATCAGTCGACTTACGGCAAGGAGATGCACGCCATCGCCGCGCGACGAGCAGCCAAGAAGGCCGGCATAAACCCAAAGACCATCCAGGGCAAGCGGTAAGAGCAGTGTGAGTGCGAGTGTGAGTGTGCCGAACGGGTGCAGCCACACTCACACTCACACTTTTCCCTATTCCCTCCCACCCGCTCCCTGTTCTATCGTCTGAGTCATGGCCGCACCTGAAAGCTCCGCTCCCCGCCCCACGCCTGAAGCCGAAGAAATCTATCGCCGCTGGATTCAATTCCTCGACGACGAATTCGTCCGCCACAGTTCTCCGGAGCGCCGCGGCGAAATTGTGCGCGATCAGCTTTACCAGCTTTATCTGGGGCGTCCCTTCAGCGGCAAACTTAACCTCAAGCTCACTTCGGAGCTGCCGGGAAACGTGGTCAGCCTCTCGCTCGACCCGCAAAACATCACCCTCGAACAGGAACACTTTGCCGAGGTGGACCGCGAACGTTTTGCACGCCGCAAACCTTTGCTCTGGTTCTGGCAGATGTTCGATCGCTCGCCGATCGGCCTCAATCACTGGCTGGGTTTGCGCTTCCGCTGCATGCTCGGCCGACACATCTTCGAGCATCTTGGCTCAGGCGTGAAGATCGATCACGGCGTCGACCTGACCTACGGCTATAACCTTTCCATTGGCGATGGCGTCACCATTCGCCAGCGCGCCCTGCTCAACGATCGCGGCGGCATCACCATCGGCAACAACGCGGTCATCGGCTCCTTTTCGCGCATCTTTTCTTTCTGGCACGATCCGCAAGACTACGGCAAGGTCCGGCTTCAGCCTACGGTGATTGGTGCAGGCGCCCACATCGCCACCCATGCCATCGTCCTTGCCGGACAAAATGTCGCCCCCGGCGAATCCGTCGGCATCTTCCCCGACGATCGCGTCTGAAGAGCAGGTTTCTACATGCCGCCGTGCACCACAAAACGCGCCATGTAGTCGTGCAATAGCTGCCGGTGGGCGTCGCGGTAGGCTGCGTAATCCTGCGCAATGCCCTGGTCGGCGCCATTGATCAGAATCCAGCAGTCCAGCATGCCCGCGTCGGATACTTCCAGCAAATTGCGCAGGCTCTCGTCGAGCTTGTCGGGCGGGATCTTCTGCTCCCGGACCACGGTGACTACCATACTCAAAGCATCGTCCTCCTCTTTGAGCGTGTGCCGGTATTCCTTCTCGTTAGGGAATTGCTTCTTGAACTGGTCGCCGCGAAAGCCGGCGCGGCCCATTGAATAGACCATCCATGCCGAATTTCCAGGATGTTGCTTATCGTCGGTCAGGTTCGGGTCGACGTTGATCGTGATGTTCTTGGGATTGTTGGGATCCACCACGGGCGCCGCAGGCCGGTCGATCTTCGGCGAGTTCAGCACCGCCTTCTGGCGCACCGCCCACTGCTGCAATCCCTGCCACGAATACTTGTTATATGGCTCCGCCACCACCGCGTCGATGAACTTGTTCTTCGCCGCCTCCGCATCGTTGCCGTAGAGCAGAATCGCGTCGCCCCAATACCGGTAAGCTGTCTCGCGGTTGGGATCGATGGCGACGGCCCGTGCAAACCAGTGGGCCGCAGTGGGCAAATCGTGTTGCGCGTAGGCCGCGTCACCTGCGTAGAGCGCCGCCACGTAAAGATGCGGATCGGCCGCAGCGGCGGCCACGTATCTGGCCTCGGCCATCGGGTAGTCCCCGGCCGCGAACGCTTTCTCTGCTTCCTGCATCCACGCCTCTGCCGAGCTGCTTTGCGCAGGCGTTTCCGGCGCGTCGACGTCGAAGTTCGCCATGTCCTGAACGAAGTTAGCCTTGTCCCCGAGTTGCACGGCGCGGCGCGCCGCATCGCGCATGCCCGTCAGCAGCGCCTTTTTTTGCGCCGGATCGTTGGTCTGTTCGGCCTCAGCATCGAGGCACGCAGCCAGCCGCTCCTGGTAAATCATCTCGTTGGGATATGTCTTTGCCAGATCTTCATAGAGCGGCAAGGCCTCCAGCTTCTTGCCCGCCTTGTAGAGTTCATTCGCTTGTCCGAATTCGTTCACCATCGCTTGCCCAGCCCATACCGGGCACGCAATCGCCGCGCACAAACAGACACTTGCGATCCGTTTCCACATCGCGTCGCACCTCATCAGAAATTCGCGGAGAGTCTACACCATTCGACACCGCCGGCGCAGGGTTTGTTCCCGGTGCGGTCTGCCTGTAGTATGTTTCTTACGATTGCAAAGCAGTACTTTGAAGAAATGAGAGGATGGGCGACCATCCCCGGCTGATCGATTTTTCCCTGGCTGCTGCGAGACTTGCTTCGCAAGGCAACCATGCTTTTTAAGGCCATCAGTGCGGCAGTTTACGGCATCGACGCCAATCTCATCGATGTTGAGGTCGACTACAGTGGCGTGGTCTCGAGCGAAGACCACTTTCACACCGTGGGGCTGCCCGATGCCGCGGTGCGCGAGAGCCGCGATCGCGTGCGCGCCGCCATCAAAAACTCCGGCTACCTCATCCCGCCCACCTTTATCACCATCAATCTCGCTCCCGCCGACCTGAAAAAAGAAGGTTCCGGCTTCGATCTGCCTATCGCCGTCGGCATTCTGGGTGCTTATGGCGCCTTGCGCACCAGCGACCTCAGCCGCTTCCTGCTGGTCGGCGAGCTGGGCCTCGATGGTGGTGTGCGCCCCATCCCCGGCATGTTGCCTATCGCCATTCTGGCCCGCGAAAAGGGCATTGCCAACCTGATTCTGCCCCTCGCCAACGCCGCCGAGGCCGCCGTCGTCGAAGGCGTCAACGTCTATCCCGTCTCCTCGCTTCTCGACGTGCTCGAACTGCTCAACACGTCTGTAGTTGGAGTGATCCAGCGCGAGCCCTATTGCGTGGTCACTGAGGATTTACTGGGTAAGCTCGAGCAATTCAGCGTCGACTTCAGCGATGTGCGCGGCCAGCAAACCGCAAAGCGCGCGCTGGAAGTAGCCGCGGCCGGCAGCCACAACATTCTCATGATCGGCCCGCCTGGCTCCGGCAAAACCATGCTCGCCAAGCGCCTGCCCTCCATCCTGACCGCGCTTACGTTTGAGGAAGCTCTCGAAACCACCAAGATCCACTCCGTCGCCGGCGTACTCGAGGCCGGCGCGGGACTGGTCACTCAGCGCCCCTTCCGTGCGCCGCATCACACCATCTCCGACGCCGGCCTCATCGGCGGCGGCATCGTGCCGCGTCCCGGCGAAGTGTCGCTGGCGCACAACGGCCTGCTGTTTCTCGACGAGCTGCCCGAATTTCCCCGCAACGTTCTCGAGGTCTTGCGCCAGCCGCTCGAAGATCACACCGTCACCATCGCGCGCGCTTCCATGTCGCTCAGTTTTCCCGCGCGTTTCATGCTGGCCGCGGCCATGAATCCCTGCCCCTGCGGCTTCTTCAACGACAAATCGCGCGAGTGCCTATGCACGCCGCCCATGATCCAGCGCTACGTGGCCAAAATCTCCGGCCCGTTGCTCGACCGCATCGACATCCACATTGAAGTTCCCGCCGTTCAGTACAAAGAACTGCGCGGCGGCGCGGCGGCCGAAGGCTCGGCGCAGATTCGCGCCCGCGTGATGGCTGCCCGCGAGCGCCAGCGCCAGCGCTTCTTGAAAGCCAAAGAAAAAATCTATGCCAACGCGCAGATGAACACGCGGCAGATTCGCGCCCACTGCGAACTCGGTGCCGACGCCGAGAAACTGCTGGAGCGCGCCATGCAGCAGCAGGGGCTCACCGCGCGCGCCCACGATCGCATCTTGAAAGTTGCAAGGACCATCGCAGACCTGGAAGGGACGGAGTCCCTCACCGTCGCCCATCTCGCCGAAGCCATTCAATACAGAACACTTGATCGCAGCTACTGGGCGTAGGGATGCAAAACGCAGACTCGCCTCGTACATCCTCGGTGGTATTGTGCTCGTTGCCAGCAAGGCGGTTACCTTGGATTGTGAATGTTTTCTAATTCTGGGCGATATCCCAATAGACTGAAGAAGCATCACAAAAAGCAGCACTGTTTCCTGGAGTTCGTCGTGCAAGATACCATTCTGCAATCCGGCTGGGAGAACCTTCTGGTTGCCGTTCCATTCGTGGGAATCCTCCTGGTGGGCCTCTTTCGGTTGGATGAACTGATCGCCTCCCCCAAACGCGGCAAGGCCGTCAAACGCCCTGCCAGCGGTTGCGATCGGAATGGGCGCTTGCTGCTCTCCGATCCCGACGGACGCCCCTGGGGCGGCGCGCACAAACCCAAATAGGGCGGGTGCCCCGGAAACAGGTAACCCCTAAGGTTCACTTTTCTGACACTAGCGTTTGCCGGCATTTTTACGCCCGGGAGCGCGACTTGCGCAGGGCCGGGATTGTCCCCCTGACTACACATGCAAGTAAATTAAAATAAATAAGTTAACATATTTTCTGGCATGGCATGCGCGTCCTGCTGGAACCGGTCCCTCAACGTCCCAAGGCAACCTTTCCCCTGGCACGAAATAACTATTGACCCCAACGGATGTTGGTTATACTCTCAACGTAGCCATCCGTAGAGGGCAGGTTGAGCATTTGTAGCCCGGGTGTGCCTATCAGCACATTTCCAGCATCAAACTATGAGCAGGGGCTTCTTTGATGTCTTGGGTGCGCATTTGGAGCTTCCGGAAAGGCCATGCAAGGCATCCAGGGGTTCGAGGCGCAAACTGCAATCCGATAGGGTATGGCATCCATCTCATAGCGTGCAATCGCCACCAAAATTTTTGAATTCGGGGGCGCGAGGAGCGCGTCTAAGGGATGGAGCGGCAATTTGGGGTAGCCCTAGTTTGTATTGGCTTCCCCCCACTGCACCGGCGGTCACATTGCGATTCCTCTTGTGCAGGGAATTGAAAAATAAGGAGATAAGTAATGCGTTCTGATCTTGTTTTTAAGGCACTCTCTCATGTGAACAATCGCTACCAGCTCTGTCAACTGGCAAGCAAGGCAACTCGAAAGCTTCACAAGCCGAATACACGGCTGCAGGACACCACAAACGAAGTATTGTGCCGCTTTGAGACGGCCAGTCCGCAAGCCCATAAGTCCGAAGAGGCACCAGCGGCTCAGCCGGTGGAAAGGCGACGCGCGGCCTAATGGCCCGCGCGTCGCTAGTAAGGTTGAGTCTGGCAAAGGACCAAGGGTAGTTTCCCTCTAGAATTTGCAGCTCTTTCCCAGCGCCCGTCACACCAGGTTCGTTTGGTAGACTCAGGGTCTGGTTTCCAGGCTGGTTTCGCGCCGGTTGAACGTCTCGATGCCTTTCGCGTCTACTCCTCCGGGGCACTTCTCCCCCCGTATCCCACCCAACACATCCCGCCCTCACGCAGGTGAACATGACCATCGCAGAACTCAAAGAAAAAAATATTACTGAATTAAGCCGTATCGCGCGTTCCCTTGAGATTCCGGGGACCAGCGGACTCCGCAAACAGGATCTCATCTTCAAGATCCTCCAGGCGCAAAGCGAAAAGGAAGGCCACATCTTCGCTGAGGGTGTCCTCGAAATTCTCCCCGACGGCTACGGCTTCCTCCGTTCCCCGGACTACAACTATTTGCCCGGGCCGGACGACATTTACGTATCTCCGTCCCAAATACGCAAATTCGATCTCAAGACTGGCGATTCCATCAGCGGCAACGTGCGCCCGCCCCATGAAGGCGAGAAGTATTTCGCCCTCGTGAAGATCGAAGCCATCAACTTCGAGTCGCCCGAAGAGACGCGCAACAAGATTCTCTTTGACAACCTCACGCCGCTCTACCCGCAGGAGCGCATCAAGATGGAGACGGTGCGCGAGGGCATCAGCGGCCGCGTGATGGATTTGCTCACGCCTGTCGGCAAGGGCCAGCGCGGTCTCATCGTGGCTCCGCCCCGCACCGGCAAGACCATGCTGCTGCAGTCGATTGCCAACTCCGTCACCACGAACCATCCAGAGGTAGTGCTGATCGTTTTGCTTATCGACGAGCGCCCCGAGGAAGTCACCGACATGCAGCGCTCGGTGAAGGGCGAAGTCATCAGCTCGACGTTTGATGAACCCGCCGCCCGCCACGTGCAGGTGGCCGAAATGGTCATCGAGAAGGCCAAGCGCCTCGTCGAGCACAAGCGCGATGTGGTGATTCTGCTCGACTCCATCACGCGCCTGGCGCGCGCCTACAACACCATCGTTCCGCCCTCCGGCAAGGTCCTCTCGGGCGGCGTCGACTCCAACGCCCTGCAGCGCCCCAAACGCTTCTTCGGCGCGGCCCGCAACATCGAGGAAGGCGGCTCGCTCACCATCATCGCCACCGCACTCGTTGACACTGGCTCCCGCATGGACGAAGTCATCTTCGAGGAGTTCAAGGGCACCGGCAACATGGAAATCATCCTCGACCGCAAGTTGGTCGACAAGCGCGTGTTCCCGGCGATCGATATCCAACGCAGCGGCACCCGCAAAGAAGAGCTGCTCATTCCCAAAGAAGATCTGCAGCGCGTCTTCATCCTGCGCCGTGTGCTCAACCCGCTTTCACCCGTTGAAGCCATGGAACTGTTGATCAGCCGCCTGGAGAAGGTGCGTAACAACGCCGAATTCCTGGCCAACATGAACCAGCTGTAAGCAGCTTCTGAAGAATGCAACGAAAGCCGTCAGGGCGGAAAATGTTTCTCTGCCCTGACGGCTTTTCCATGTAAAATCTCGCCATGCCTGTGACTGCATCGATCGACCGGCATCCCGACGGCTGCGCCGTGGTTGTCCTTTCGGGGCAGATCACGCTGGGCTCCTCGCTGAGCATGGTGGAATCACAAGTTCGGTCAATCATCAACGACGGCGTCCATAAGGTCGTTTTCGATCTGACCGATGTCGGCTTCATCGACAGCGCGGGGCTCGGCATGCTGGTGTATGTCTACGGCTCGCTTGCAGCCAAGGGCGGTACATTGCGTCTCTGCGGCGTGGCTCCGCGGATCATGTCCTTGCTTGAGCTGACCAGGACCAACACTCTATTGCCCACCGACGCCACGGTCGCCGACAGCCTCTCAGCCCTCCGCGCGTAACCGCACAGCAGAGTTCGACCGCCCAGGCTCCTGGCTTCGGTTCCGCGTTTCGGCGCCCGCGCTCCTATCCCCGCTCCCGCAATCGCCGATCTCAAAGGCCTGGCTGTGCCGGGCGCGTCCGGTACTTTGGCTCTGAAGCGAATGCAGAAAAAGTCCGCAGCATCGGCAACGGGCGATATACTGTCGCCGCCGGGAAAGCGACGCGAATTGCCGCGCCCGGCTTCACGGCTTCCCAAGGACTGAAAAGACGAGGAGGTTTACGATGCGTAAGGTTCATCGAGGAGAGTTGTTTGTGTTCTGCGGCGTGGTCTCCGCGCTGCTGTCCGCGGTGCCGGTAATGGCCGCGGTCGATGCATACATGACGGTGAAGGGCGTCAAGCAAGGATCCATCAAGGGCAATGGCATGTCGGAAAGCATCCAGCTTGTCAGCGTCGTCCGCGACGCCGCGTCCGGGATGTCTACCGGCAGACGGACGCACTCCACCATCACCATCACCAAAGAGGTCGATGCGGCGTCGCCCAAGCTGACCGCGGCGTTGAGTTCAAATGAGACGTTGAGCGAAGTGGTGATTACCTTTGTGGGCGCTTCGGGAGGCGCGAAGACAGCCCAGAAGATCGTGCTCACAAACGCCACCATCTTGAGCATCCGCAAGGCGGGCGGCAAGGAGCAAATTAAGCTCGATTACCAGGCCATCGAGGTCACCTGGACCGATGGCGGCAAGACCGCGACGGACGACTGGGAAACTCCGAGCTAGGGCCTGCTCAAACTACTAGGCGATTGGGGCTGCATACAACATGATGATTCGCACCGCGAAGCTACTGCTGCTGGCAGGCGTGGCTTTGTTTTACACCCTTGTTGTGCTCAATAACCTTACCGATTTCGGTTCGAATGCGCAATTCGTGCGTCACGTTTTGCTCATGGACACAACCCTGCCCGGCAACGGCGGAATGTGGCGCTCAATTTCTTCGCCAGCCGTCGATCGCATCTTTTACTTCGCCATTATCGCTTGGGAAATGATTACAGGCGTCCTGCTTTGGTGGGGCATCGCGCGCCTGCTGCGCGCTTTGCGCCTCCCTGCCCTGGCATTCAACGCGGCCAAGTTCCTGCCCGTGCTTGCGCTCACGCTCTCCTTGCTGATGTGGCTTGTAGCGTTCCTGACCGTCGGCGGAGAGTGGTTTCTAATGTGGCAGTCGCACACCTGGAACGGGCAGGAGGAAGCTTTTAGAAGCTTCACTGTGATCGGTATTGTGTTCCTTGCGTTCTTGCATCCCGACGCGGACGCACAAGCGTAGGTGGCGGTTCTAGCTCCCCGCGACTGCTCCGCGCTCCAGCATGTTGCGATCCCAACTCCCCAGCTCTGCCGCGGCATCGTAGGTGCCTTGGCAAAACTCGAGCAGGTCCGCGCTCGGCGACTGCGCACTGCGCACATCGTCATACGCCAGCAGAAATTCCCCAAGTCCAGCATCGTAGCGAGCCGCATCCGGACGCACGCGCGCTGCCTTGAATCCCGGTGGCTCCGGAGAGGCATAGGAGTAAAACGCCGGACCGCTCATCGTACCGCTGCCCGGCCACAATCCCACGCTGCTCACCTCGTGCGAGTAGGCTTCGCGTGTGATGAGGTCGGCGCCCGGCCGCTCCGGCGCCTTCCGCCCGGAAAAGCGCGTCACCGCCAGGTCAAAACTTCCCCAGAAGAAGTGCACCGGACTCACCTTGCCGATAAATCGCGAACGAAACTGATGGAAAACCACGTCCACCGAGAGCAGAATGCGCCAGAAAGTCTCGACCCGCTCGGCGTCGTAAGCGGCGTGCACGCGATCCTCGTCGAAGGGGATGGGATCGGGGATCTCCACGGGCATATGCCAGATGCTCACCTCGACCCCCGCCGACCGCAGCATCTCCATGAATTCCCGGTAGAAATCGGCCACCGTCATGGGACGAAGCGGCATTTCCTTTACCAATCCATCGCTGCATTCCAGCACCAGCCGATGCGCCAGAAAATCGAACCGTATCTCGATCGACCGTGCGCCGTAGGGCATGTTTGAGGTGGTAAGCCCACGCGCGGTCACGTACAGAGGAACATTCCACCATTGATTGACAAGCGGCGTCAGCCGCAGCCGCACCTTGCCCACAATCTGCGTCCACATGTGCAGCGTGGCGCAGGTCTCCCGCCAGGAATCGAGCGGCAGCGCCGGCCAGCATTCCGGCCGGTCGGTCATTGCTGGATGGGTCATAGCTTCCTCCTCAAGCGCTTGCACGCAAATGATTTGTCTTCCATGCCTCGCTCTCGTGCTCTGGCACACGCCGGAATGCCATCACCGGCCGCCGCCCTTTCCCATTTTCTGCCTCGCTGCTAAGATAAATGAAGTCACTGTGGGGCTGTAGCTCAGCTGGGAGAGCGCCTCGTTCGCAACGAGGAGGCCAGCGGTTCGATCCCGCTCAGCTCCACCAAAATTCCTCCATCCCATCCTCCCACCCGACTTCCCGTCATATCATCGATACAACCTAGAGCTGTAAGCCTTCCCTGAGGTGAACGTTTGTCCCAGGTAGTTTCTCTGCCGGAAGTTCCCGCAACAGCGCTCAGGCCCCTCTGTGTCGACCTCGATGGAACTCTCGTCAAGTCCGATACTCTCGTGGACTCACTGCTGGTGCTGGCCCGCACGCATCCGGCAAGTTTTTTCGCTCTGCCCGGACGCTTGCTGCACGGCAAAGCTGCCTTCAAGGCGTTCGTCACCTCCCACGTCTCACTCGACGTCGCGCATTTGCCCTACAACCGTACCCTACTGCAGTTTCTTCACGAAGAACGTACCCGCGGCCGTGCTCTCTATCTCGTAACCGGCGCGGACCTCCGGCTGGCCGAGCGGGTCGCCGCGCATCTCGGCATCTTTACCGGCGTTTTGGGCAGCGACGGCCAAGTTAATTTAACGGGAATCCGCAAGCTCGATTGCGTGCGCAGTCAGTTCGGCGGTGAGTACGCCTATATCGGCAACGACACTCCCGATTTGCCCATGCTCGCTCATGCGGCTGAAATCATGGTGGCCAATCCCAGCCTTCGCCTGCGCTTCAGGATGCGCCTGCGCGGCATTCGCCCCACGCGTACTTTCGAGGAAGGCACCGGATCGCTCTGGACGATGCTCTGGTCCGGGCTTCGCGCCATGCGCATCCATCAGTGGGCAAAAAATCTGCTCGTCTTTCTGCCTCTGCTGCTGGCGCACCCGCACGTGGGCATTGCCGGTCGCCTCCTGTCCGCGCTGCTGGCTTTTTTCTGCTTCAGCCTCACGGCTTCGTCGGCCTACATCATCAACGACCTGTTCGACATCGAGGCCGACCGCCGTCATCCGCAAAAACTCCTGCGCCCCTTTGCTGCGGGCGATCTCCCGGCCGTTGCCGGTTTCTGCATGGCGGCCGTCTTTCTGTTTTTGGCGTTCCTGGGCGCGCACCTGCTGCCCCTGGCCTTCTCCGGATGGCTGCTGCTCTATCTGGGATCGACGCTCGCCTATTCCTGGGTTCTGAAGCGAATCGCGCTGGTGGATGTGCTGGTGCTCTCCGGCCTCTACACCTTGCGTCTCTTCGCCGGCAGCGCCGCCACCGATTCGATCATCTCGCATTGGCTGGCCGGCTTCTCGGTTTTTCTGTTTTTCTCCCTGGCCATTGTCAAGCGTTTCGCCGAGCTGCAGAATTTGCGCAGCAGCGGATCGCCGCCGCACAACGGGCGCGGCTACCTGGTGGCCGATACCGATCAGTTGCGAAGCTTCGGCACCGCCAGCGCCTTTGCGGCCGTCATGGTCTTCGCCCTTTACATCAGCAGCAGCGACGTTGTCGTGCTCTATCGCCGCGCACAATTGCTGTGGCTCATTATGCCGTTCATGATTCTATGGCTCTGCCGCATCTGGTTGCTGGCCTCGCGCGGCGAGCTCGACGAAGACCCTCTCGTCTTCGCATTGACTGACCGCATGAGCCTCGCGATTGGGATTGCCATCGCCGCCATCGCCCTGCTGGCAATCTGAGTGCCCTACAGTGAACTCAATTGGCAATCCCCCGCCAGGATCGCTCGGCGCGTTCAAGATGACCTACGCCCTTGGTCCCTTAGTCCCGAGTCCCTCAGTCCCTGTCTTTCTCAGCTGAACAAATCCTTCATCTTCTCCATCAGCCCGGGTGATGTGGGACTGTTGTCCACGCTCATGGTCTCGGAGAGCTTGGTCACCAGTTCGCGCTGCGCGCGGTTCAGCTTGCGCGGGATCTGCACCACCACCTTCACGATCAGGTCGCCGGTGCCCTTTTCGTTCAGGAAGGGAACGCCGCGCCCCCTTACGCGCAGCTCTTTGCCGCTTTGCGTGCCTTCGGGAATCTTGATGTTCACCGGAGCGTCGATGCCGGGAATCTCGAACTCGGCGCCCAACGCCGCCTGCGGAAAGCTGATGGGAAGCACGCAATAAAGATCGTGCCCGTGGCGTTCGAAAAAATCGTGCGGACGGATGGCAAGAACGATGTACAGATCGCCCTTGGGTCCGCCGCGGCGGCCGGAGTCGCCTTCGCCCGCGTAGCGAATGCGCGTGCCCTCTTCGACGCCCGGCGGGACCTTCACGTTCAGCTTGATCTCCGTGGTCGCACGGCCCTCCCCGCGGCACGCCGTGCACGGATCGCCGATCACCGAGCCCGTGCCGCCGCAGGCCCCGCAGGTGCGCGCGACTGAGAAGAATCCCTGCTGATAGCGGAGCTGCCCATGGCCCTGGCACTGGCTGCAAACGCTTGGACCCCGGCCCGATGCGCTGCCCTGGCCGCGGCACACGGTGCACGTCTCCAGGCGGCGGATCTTTACCTCAGTCTCAGCGCCAAAAATCGCGTTTTCAAAATCGATGGTCAGGTCGAAGCGCAGGTCGTCGCCGCGCTGCTGGCGCGAGGCGCGCGATCCCCCGCGCGGAGCGCCACCCATCGAAAACATCTCGCCAAAGAGATCGCCGAAAATGTCACCCAGGTCTACGCCGCCGGCAAAGGGTCCGGCTCCAAATCCCTGTGCGCCCAGACCGGCGTGACCGTAGCGATCATAGGCCGCACGCTTATCGGTATCGCTCAGCACCTGATAGGCTTCGCTGGCCTGCTTGAACTTCTCCTCGGCCGTGTGGTCCCCAGGGTTGCGGTCAGGATGGAACTTGAGCGCCTGTTTGCGGTACGCGCTCTTCAATTCCTGATCGGTGGCGTCACGCGAGACGCCCAGCAACTCGTAATAATCTGCTTTGCTCACTCTTGCTTCTAGCTCCTAGCTTCTAGCTTTTAGCGTCTCCGTGTTAACTCTCACATCGCATCAACTTTAAGACGCGACATTCATTTTGGCGCTTCTGCCGACCGGCCTCAACAATAGCTAGAGGCTAGCAGCTAGAAGCTGCCTTACTCATTCACTTGTTTGCTGTTATGCGCCACGCGCACCAGCGCTGGCCGCAACAGCCGTTCGCGGATCTTGTAGCCGCGGCGGATCTCCTCAGCCACATGCTGGTCGGGCACGTCATCGCGCTCCACGCTGCCCAGCGCCTCGTGCACGCGAGGATCGAAGCTCTCGCCCACTGCGGGAATCGGGCTCACCTGCATCTTTTGCAGAATCTCTTCCATCTGCTTCATGATCAGGCTCACGCCGGAGCGCAGTTGTTGCACGGAGCCTGTGGACCTAAGCGCCAGTTCGAAGTTATCGAGCACCGGCAGGAACTGCTCCACGACGCTGCTCGTCGCATGGTCGCGGAAATCTGCCTTCTCGCGCTCAGCCCGTTTGCGCGCATTCTCGAATTCCGCCTGAAGGCGCGCCAGCCGATCCAGCAGTTGATCGCGTTCGCCCTTCAATTGATCGATCTCGGTTTGGCTGTCGGCCTCTGCCTGCTTTTCCGTCTCGGCCGCGGGCACAAACTCATCGGGCGGCGGCAACTCGGTCGCGGGATCGATCTTCGCTCCCGTTGCGCTGCTGACGGCGTCCTTGAATCCTCTCGCCTTCAATTCTTCTGTCTCCTGATTCACCATGATTCAGTATGTTCTCCGAACAAATCAATACTCTTATTTAGATGAAAATGCATTGGGCTCCGGTGCGGCGGTTCGCTCCCTGCTTTTCGCGCCTACGCGCTGGGAACATCGAGGAGGCGCTCGGAAAGCCGCGCAATGTAACTGACCGCCTCAATCATTTCCTGATACTGGATGCGCGTGGGCGCGATCACGGCAACTGTCCCCACATTGGCTCCGCCCAGCCGAGCCGGCGCGCCAATCAGCACCAGATCCTGCATCGCGGGTGAAGCTTCATCCAGGCCCACCACCACGCGCACCTCCTGCTGGCGGCCGTCCACATAAGCATTCAGCAGTTCCACCAGCCTTTGCTTTGCCTCCAGGGTCAATAGCATCTGGCGCAACTGCTCGCGATCCTGCTCCGCTCCGATCAAATTCGCAATTCCTTCCACAAACAGCGCCGGTCCGCTTTCATCGCCTGCCAGCGCGCCCTTGCGGCACAATTCCTCCACCGAGGTCAGCAACTGGCGATAGACCTCGCGCTCCAGCTCAACGCGGCGCTCCACCTCCACGCGAATGCCATCGATCGGCCAGCCGTGGAAGTTCTCGTTCAGGTAACGGCTCGCGGTTTCCAGTTCCAGCGGCGTCACTTCGTGATCGAGCGCCAGCACGCGGTCCTGCACGGCGCCCGCCTGGGTCACCAGTACGGCCAGCACGCGTCCCGCAGAAAGCCGCGAAAAATGAATGTGCTCCAGCACCTGTTCTGTCGCGGTGCTGGCCAGCGCCACGCCTAGACCGCGCGAAAGCTGCGCCAGCACGTGCGAGGTGCGCTCCAAATAGTCATGCGAGCTCGACACCCCGGAAAAACTCTCCTCAATCTGCCCGCGGCGCGCCACGCTCAGCGGAGACTCCGCGCTTCCCGTCGCGGAGATCCCTCCTCCTGCCGCCGAGCGACCGGGTTGCGTAATCTGTCCCACGTAGTAACGGAAAGCCGCCGCGGTAGGAACGCGGCCAGCCGATGTGTGCGGCTGCTCCAGAAGTCCTGCATCGCCCAGAGCAGCCATCACGTTGCGCAGCGTGGCCGAACTCAGGCCTTCCCGATCGGCAAACAGGCGCGCAACCGCCTGCGACGCTACCGGCTCGCCGGTCGCGATGTACTGATCGATGATGGCGGTCAACACCAGCCGCTCGCGCGGACTGAGGCGCACATCGGACATCTTTTGAGCCTCACCCTCCCGCCCCGATCGCCGCCAGAAGCGAACCCGTTCCGGCGCTTTCCGGGCAGGAATTCTCGTCGGTTAAGTCCCTTGATTACTTGAACTTATGTAAGAAAATTCCGAGAATGCTCCTCTTTAAGTCTATTGATGGTCATCTGTCGATGTCAAGGCGCGGCGACTCGCGTCCAGTACCCATCCCGGCATCTTCACGCGCCTTTCATGACATTCGTAATGCTTCTCCGCCGACTGTTCACCGTCCAACTCAATAGAGTGCTATTGTGAAACCGTCTGCAGGCGATCGCAGCGGTCAAGATTGCGTCAATGTCGATGATTTCTTCTTTTTGGGGGCTTAATGAATCGTTTTCTTCGTTTTCCTCGCCGCAGCTCGTGTTTGCTTGCCGCCGTCGCCGTCGCGTCCATCGCTTTGGCGCCCACAATCCACGCTCAGTCGTCCGCAAAGATCGAAAAGCACGCGCGGAAAATTGAAAAGCGCCTAGTCAAATACCGCACTGGCACTTTTGTGCAGGTCGACCTTCAAGATCGTAGCGAGGCAATGGGCTCTCTGGGCGACGTCTCCGACGCCACCTTCGAGATCACCAACGCCGACAGCAACAAGGTGCAGACCTTCAACTACGCCGATGTGGCCCGCGTGTCGAAAGGGAAAGAATACATCGGCGCCGGCTCCGAGCCCGGGCGCCACTTCCACCATTGGGTCCCGGTCATCATTGTCGCTGCGGCCGCCGGCGGCGGAATTGCCGCCTACGAAGCCACGCGCTGATCGCTGTCAGCGGAGGAAGCAGGGGCCTTCGGGCCCCTGAATTCGGTCCCAGGAGAGTCGAGCCTTCAGGCCCGGGCCTTTGCCTATCGCGCGATCTCCGCAGGATTCTGGCCCATTTCCGGCTGTTAGATTCGTTATAGGGCTCCCTTGAAGTCGTCGTTGAGGTCATCGGACCGCCCTCAAAAGAAGCCAAATGTTCCATCCCACAGAAGATATTCGCATTCAATGGACGAAAGTCGTCCTTCCCCCGGTCTTTCTCGAGGAGGAGCTCCCCCTCACCGAGGCCGCTTCGGCCACCATCTTCAACACCCGCAGCGAGATCGTGGACATTCTCAACGGTCGCGACGACCGCCTCGTGGTGCTGGCCGGCCCCTGCTCCATCCATGACGTGAAGGCCGCGCGCGAATACGCCGCGCTGCTCAAGGGCGCCATCGACGAATTTGCTGCCGACCTCCGCATCGTGATGCGCGTCTACTTTGAAAAGCCGCGCACCACCATCGGTTGGAAGGGCCTCATCAACGACCCGCATCTCGACGGGACCTTCAAGATCAACGACGGCCTGCGCCTGGCGCGCCATCTGCTGCTCGACCTCGCCGCAATGGGCGTGCCTACAGGCACCGAATTCCTCGACATGATTTCGCCGCAGTACATCGCCGGCTTGGTGTGCTGGGGCGCCATCGGCGCGCGTACCACGGAGAGCCAGGTGCACAGGCAACTCGTCTCCGGCGTGTCGTGTCCCGTGGGCTTTAAGAATGCGACCTCAGGCGACGTGCAGGTCGCCGTCGACGCCGTGCTCTCGGCCTCCTGGTCGCACACCTTCCTCGGTCACACGCACCACGGCCAGTCGGCCATCTTCGTCACGACAGGCAATCCAGATTGCCACATCATCCTGCGCGGCGGCCGCAATTCCGTCAACTACACCGCCGAGAGCGTTGCCGAAACCGCGGCGCTCATGGAGCGTGCCGGCATCGCCCCGCGCATCATGATCGACTTCAGCCACGCCAACAGCGGCAAAGATTATCGCCGCCAGAGTGTCGTTGGCCGCGATGTCGCTGCGCAAATTGCATCAGGAAATCGCAACATCATCGGCGTCATGATCGAGAGCAATCTGGTTGCCGGCGCACAAAAGCTCACGCCCGGCCAGCCTCTCGTCTACGGCCAAAGCATCACCGACGGCTGCATCGACTGGAAAGAAACCCGCGCGCTGCTCGAAGAACTCGCCGCCGCCGTCCGCGCGCGGCGAGGATAGCTTCTTCGCAGCAACTGCGCAGAGTTCAGTTCACATGGAAATCAATCTCTCCGCGGTAGGGCATTGGCTTGCCATCGATATAGATCGGTTTGAAGCTCCAATGTTTCATGGCATCGACGATCTGCGTGCTCAGCCCGCCGGGGCCATCGCCCGCAATCCACTCGATAACGTATCCATCCGCATCTACCGCTACCCAGACCTTCTTTACTGAACCCGGAGGCACGGTGCCTGGAGGTACATCGAGTTCAGCGGTGCTCGTCGCCATTTTGCGCATCTCCGCATCCGCAAGCACCTCTTTCGGCCCATACTCGCGCGTGTTCAAATCGAAAGTCAGAATCCCTTCCACCTGCGCCGGTATTCCGTCCACGACCGGCGGCTTAAACTTCCATCGCATCATCTGGCGAATAGCCGGATCGTTTGTTCGTTCGTTGTCTGTCCGGACGGGGTGGATTTCGCGAATCTTGCCGGCTGTATCGATCGAGACGTAAAAACTACCTTTTCCCGTCACTTTTCCATCTAACACCTGAGGCCAGATGATCGCCGACTTCTCGGTGACCAGGTCCATCAACGCCGCCTGATCGAGTGTCACCACGCGAACCCGGTTGGATGGGTCTGTGGGATGTTCGACCGCGAAAAGATCGTCGCTGGGCTGGGTCAAATCCTGGAGCTCCGTCACGCGCGCTGTCATAAAATCTCCGGCTGAGACCAGGTAAACCAATCGCCGTGCAATCCGTTTGCCGTGGAACGGCCTGTATTCTGCGAACTCGATGGAATGCCCCGCTCCCCCAACGAACTCTTCTAAGCCCCAGGGACCGCTCATGCAATATCGGTGACTCGCGTCGAAGCAGGAAACTCCGGATTCACTCGAAAGCCCGTTTGCTTTGGTGCGAATTTGGTCTGCCGGTCCGAGCTTCGCCAGAATCGGCGCCGGATCGACCATCGCCGTTGTGATGCTCCACAGGCCCAGCGGGAAGTATTCTGTCGAGTCCTGCTCAAACACTTTCTCTCCGTTTACGACCATCGTTTGCGAGAACTCTTCGGAACGAATCTCGCGCCGCCAGTGATTTGGATCGAGCCAGGACATTTCTATCGTGGCCATCGGCGACGAATCCCCGTCATCGGTGATCTCCGCCTTCAAATGAAACGGCGCGCTTCCCGGTGCGGTGAGCGTCCCTTGCACGACTGCCACACTTTGCGGCGATTGGGCTTGTGACACTTGCGCAACGAGACCAATAACGAAGCCTGCAGTTACGCAGCAGAGCGCAATCCTGAAACGCATTTGGAATCTCCTGCGGGAACTCACCGCAAGTATAGCTTGAACTCCGCTTCACGGAGCGTAAAGTGGACGCGCGCAATAAGGGCCGGCAACTAAACGGCACCGGCCCTTCACTTCTTTCACTCCTTCACTCTTTCACTTGCCCTCTCACGCCGTCCCCATCACCACCGTATGCGGGCTCATGGGAATCGGGTGCTCCGTGATCCCCTTGAATCCCGCATCGGCGTACATCGCCTCGAGTTCCGCGAACGTATACGCGTCGCCTTCCGCGGTCGTGGTCAGCATCGTCATTGCAAACGCCGCTGGCGCGGGCGGCGAAACCCGATCCGGGTTGGGCACAAATTCGAGCGTCGCCGCGCGCCCGCCGGGCTTCAGCGCCCCGCGAACCTTCTTCAGCAGCTTGACGTTCGTCGCCTTGTCAAAATGGTGCAGAAAATTTGTCAGCAGCACCGCATCGTACGGTCCACCGAACTCCACTTCAAACGCGCTGCCCGGCAGCATATCATAGCGGTCCTTCACGCCCGCCTTCTCTGCGTTCTTCAACGCCACGCGCAGCACCGGCGCCCAATCCAACCCGGTAACGTGCGCCTGCGGGTTCTGCTTCGCAATCTCGATCCCGAACAGCCCATGCCCCGCGGCAATATCGAGCACGTGCATCGGTCCGTTGTGCCCGTCCAGCACCACCGCGCCCAGCGGTCCCGCCATCGGCCCCATCATCGGCGCCATCTTTTCCGCGAACACCACCCAAATAGGATTCTCCGGCTCAACCGTGCCCTGGCCGGGAAGATGCGTGTGACCCTTGCGCACAATATCGGCCAACTGCCCGTCAGCCTGCATGACGGCCGACTCGGTGAGGAACTGCGCTACCGAAGCCATGCAGGCGGGCGATGCCGGATCGAGAAATGCCGCGCTCGACGGCGTGTGCTTGTAGTGCCCGTATTCCTTGGCCAGCACTCCGTTGATCACCAGGAAATCGCACAGAATGCGGATGCCGCGCTCCGATGCCGAACACTGACGCGCGATCGATGCTGCGTCTCCGGGTCCCTGACCGACCGCGCGAAACACGTCGAGTTGGATGGCCGCATTGAGCGCCGCAGTGCGCTGATGGGCCTGAACCATGTCGAAAACGATGCCTGGATTGAGTGGTGCCGCGGCAGAATTGCCTGCTTGCATTGATGACCTCCTTGTGTGCCCAGCAAAAAGGGGGTTTTGGGGGAACCCAAGTCTGGGCATCGCGAGTGTATCACTCCCGTGCCGCACGTTGGCTGCATCGTTGAGCCAGTCACAATATCAGCGTCGCTTGTAGGCCAGCCCCTAACGCCGCACCGGCTGCGGCGCACGGCGCGGCGGCGGCACAGGATGGCCGGTCAGCACCGCCGTGCGTTGGCGGGTCACGCGAATGCGGCAGGCCACGCCGTTCGGACCCACGCACGTTCTGTCGCGCACCGCAAGCCACGCAACCTGGTCCGGAGTCAGCATCCAGGCACTCGCATCCGATGCGTAGTGAGTCTCCTGCATGAAATACGCAGCGTTCATATCCACGTCGGCCGCGTCGGCATTCATGTCTTCGCAGCCCTCGGGCGCGGGTTCGTTATCGGGGTGGGCGCAAAAATCTTCATCATGGATCAGCGCATACTTTTTGTTGTTGTCGGGAATGAAATATCGCGGCGAGATCGACTTGACGCCCGCGGCCTGCGCCCACTGCCCAAAGTCCTCGTAGAACTCCGGGGGCAATTGTCCCATGCTCAGACTTGTATCCGTCAGTTGCCTGGAGTAAATCGTCAGTGTAGGCGTCGGCTCGCCATTGGTGGGGCGGAAGTAAATGCCGCCCAGCCCGATCCCGGTTTGGATGTCGAACCATAGGAACCCCCGGGGAAAGTTATGCGAATCACCGCCTCCCGCGCTCGCAACCATTACATAACGGTCATCGCGCACCGTAATCGGTAACGGCTGATTGTCCAGAACTGTGTCCCTCACATCGGAGAGCGGCTTGGAACCGTGGTAAAAGTAGCCCGTCGACTCAGTAACCTGTTTTTCGAGGTTCTTGAAGCGCTTGTCCTTGCGGATCTCCTTCGATGACCTGTTGGCGTAGTCGCGCAAGAAGGCAAGCTGATCGGCGGGAATGGGATTCTTGAAGTTTGCGGGCGGAGGCGGCGCCATTTCCGGCATCTGCGGCGCGTCGGGTTGCGGCGCGGTCGCTGGTTCCGGCGCTGGAGCCTGCTCTGGCGCCTGTGCTGCCGGCGCAGAGCTCGACTGCGGTGGGGCCCCAGGATCTGGGGCCGACTGGGTCAATGCCAGAGCGGGCCAGCACAGAAAGAGCGCCGCACACGAAAAAATCGATGGATATGGACCTCTCATTTTTTCGAAACCCCATGTCTTCGCAGGCAGTCTAACGCAATTCCCGCGCGGCAGACAGTATTTTTTGTAGGCCATTGCCTGCCGATTTCCGCCCGTTTCAGCAGAATTGTTCTATCCAGGGTTCAGGCTGAGGTCTGTGCTTTCCCTGGTCCTGGAAGCAAGACCTGGGGCCCCCGGTCCGCAAGATTCTTCAGCGGCCCGAATCCCGCAAATCGCTCCCATAACGTCGTCACGATACAGTGAAAGGTTGTGCGCCTTTCTTCGAACATCTTCCGTCTGCGGCAAAAATCGCTGCTGCGCGCCATGCTCCTCTCCCTGGGCGCATTTGCCGCCAGCTTGCGCCTGGCCGGCTTCCCGAATATCAACGATCTGCACGGCTCGCATTGGCAGTTTCTCGCCCTCCTGGTGGCCGCGTGGGGCATGGCAGAAACCGCCCGCTGCCTGCGCCGCGCGTGGAGTCCCTATCACGCCGGCATCCTCATCCTTCTCTATGCCGACCTCATGATCCTCGCCGGCATCGTGGTTCTGCTTGCCGTGCCCTAGCGCCGCCCATCCGTCTCGCCTCCTCCTCCGGCAATCCACGCTGCGCATGCGCCCTTTCGCCGTGTAGCATGGGCAGAGTGCAAATTCAGCCGCCGATTCCTGCGCCCTCGCGGCAACGGCTGAAATCACCATGCACCGGAGGAAGCAATGCTGAAAGGATTTCGAGATTTCATTCTGCGCGGAAACGTGATGGACCTCGCGGTCGCCGTGATTCTGGGCACCGCATTCAATTCCGTTGTGGCGTCACTGGTCAGCGACGTATTGAACCCGTTGATCGCCGCCACGATCGGCAAACCTGATTTCAGTGGCGTCATTCTGCATGTGGGCGGCGGCCAGATCAAGATCGGCAACTTTCTGAACGCGACGGTTTCGTTTCTGATTGTGGCCTGCGTAGTCTATTTCGCCATCGTTCTGCCCATGAACGCCTTGCTGGCGCGCATCAAGAAGCCCGAAGCGGTGGCCGAACCCACCACAAAGCCATGCCCCGAGTGCCTCAGTGACATTCCTTTGGCCGCGCGGCGCTGCTCCCACTGCGCTCAGCCCGTTGCCTGACCGTGACCTCAAGTTCGTTGGAAAGGTCGAGTCTCATGAACGTGCGCCGCACGCTTGCCTTCTTGCTTCTTCCAGCCGTCCTGCCCGCACTGTTCCCCTCCACCCGGCTGGCAGCGCAAGCTACGCCGCCGCCAGCTTCGCTCGGTTACTCCGACTTCAACGCGGAGGCCCGGCTCGAAGAGAAATTCATGGCTGTGCCCGATCCCAAACTTGCCGGCGAAGAACTGAAAACCCTCACGGCTGAGCCGCATCTCGCCGCAACGCCTGAGGATCGCAAAACCGCGGAGTACGTGGCCGGCAAGTTTCGCGCCGCAGGGCTCCAGACAGAGATCGTTCCCTATCGCGTTCTGCTCAATCAGCCCAAAGTCGTGCGCGTTGAAGCCTGGGACTCGAGCGGCCATCTGCTGATGAGCGGTCCCACGCCCGAACATGTCGAGGGCGACCCCGCCGCCGACAATCCCCGCGTGGTGATGCCCTTCAGCGGCTCTTCCGGTTCAGGCGACGTGACCGCCGAAGTGGTGTACGCGAACTACGGCCGTGCCGAAGACTTCAATGAGCTTGCGGCCCGCAACATCGATCTGCACGGCAAAATTGTCATCTGCCGCTATGGCTCCAACTTTCGCGGCGTCAAAGTCTACCTGGCCCAGCAGCGCGGCGCGGTTGGCGTCCTCCTCTACTCTGACCCGCAGGACGACGGCTACGCCAAAGGCGATCCCTGGCCGCTGGGTCCATGGCGGCCTGAGACCGGCGTGCAGCGCGGCTCGGTGCAATTCCTCTTCAAGTACCCCGGCGATCCCGAAACACCCGGCATCGCCTCCACGCTCGACCTGCCCGACTCCGCCCGCGTTCCCAACCCCTCTGGACCTGATGGCAGCCAGCCGTACATCATCTCGATTCCTCTCAGCTACCATGATGCCGCGCCCATTTTGCAGGCGCTCAAAGGTCCCAGTGTGCCGCAAAGCTGGCAGGGCGCACTGCCCTTCCGCTACCACATCGGTCCCGGCGGAGAACGAGTCCACCTGGTTTCGCTTGAGGACTACCAGCGCCGCGTCATCTGGGACGTGATCGGCAAAGTCGAAGGTTCGCAGGAGCCGGATGCATGGGTCATCGTCGGCAACCATCGCGACGCGTGGGTATATGGTGCCGTCGACCCCAACAGTGGCACGGCCGCCATGCTCGAAGCCGCGCATGGCATCGGCACGCTGCTTCGCCAGGGCTGGCGGCCCAGGCGCACCATCGTCTTCTGCAGTTGGGACGCTGAAGAGGAAGGCCTTGTCGGTTCGACCGAGTGGGTCGAACAGCAGGGCCGCACCCTGGACCACGCTGTGGCCTATTTCAATATCGACGTGGGCGTCTCGGGCCCGGACTTCTCCGCCTCCGCTGTGCCCTCGCTCAAGGAGTTCGTTCGCGACATCGCGCGTTACGTGCCCAGCCCGCTCGGCGGCACTGTGTATCGGCTCTGGCATCTCACCCCCCCCGGCGACCGCGAACATCACCAATCGAATGCGCCGCCCATTCCGGGAGAAGGGGTGCACTTGGGCGATCTCGGCTCAGGGTCGGACTACACGCCCTTCCTGCAACACGCAGGCGTACCCTCCACCGATATCGAATCCACCGGCCCCTATGGCGTCTATCACTCGGCTTTCGACGACTTCGCATGGTTCACGCAGAATGCCGATCCGCATTTTCTCTATTTGCAGCAGATGGCGCGCGTCCTTGGCCTTGAAGCCATGCGCATGGCCGATGCCGACCTGCTGCCCTACGACTACGTTGCCTACGCGCACGAAATCTCCGCCTATCTCGACGCCGCCAAACACAGGGCCCCGGATGCCGGTCTAGGCGTGCTCGACTTCGCTCCCGCCCAGGCGGCAGCCGTGCGGTTTTCTGCCGCAGCCCAGCGTGCATATGCGGTCGAGTCCGCACCTTCTGGAGATCTGACCCGGCTGAATCTTGCCTTAAGGCAAACCGAGACAGCCCTGCTCTCCGACGCGGGACTTCCCAATCGGCCGTGGTACCGACACACCATCTTCGCTCCCGGCGAGGTCACAGGCTACGCCGCCGTCGTCCTCCCCGGGGTCAACGAGGCCATCGACGCGCAGGATCGAAATCGGGCCGCGCAGCAGCTGCAGGTTCTCACGCAAGCGCTCAACCGCGCCGCCAGCGTCCTCGAAGCCGTCCACTGAAAGCCGGATTGGTGCCGCTTGGTTACCACGGTAATTCGATCAACTCTTCAGGACTGTCTAGGTTTTCCATCTCATTAACCATTTAGTTGTAGGTGATTTAACCGCATCGTTCCGGAAAAACGCTCTCATTTCTAACGATTTTACTTGCAGTCTCTGTCAGGATGGCAGTAATATCAGTAACCAGTGAGAGTTACTGTTGGATTGATCGACGCGGTTACTCTCCTCGGCTTCGCTGGTTTCCCAGGATTGCGCTGCCGAAAAACCAATGGATTGGATGGTCCTTGCCATGCACGATATGCTCATCGCTCTGGTTTTCCTTGCGTTCGTGGCTTCCCCGGCCCTTTTCGCCGCCATGCCGGTCAGCAAGCGTCAGGAACGGCCTGAGCGCCACGCCAAGGGTGTCGGCTTACTCCCCGCCAGTCGGTAACGCCGTCTCTTTCGGCTCCGCAGGCCGATCTCTGTCCGCCGCTCATTAGACCTTAGAACAGCTCCCGTCCAAAGGTCCGCCCCACCGCAGGTGGCAAGTGGCCCCAAGGAACCACGTCCACTCCCACTCTGTAGTTATTTCCCTTTGTCCTTTCGCGGAGCTATGGTGCAATGTCGGACTCTCTAAGAAGTCCGCCGCACGCAGAATTGTGCACACCTTGGGGGCCTTTCATGAAAGACCTGGTAATCGAACTGATTCTGATCGCAATGATCGTCATTCCGCTGGTTTCCGACTCGCTCGAACCCTGCCGGGCCACAAATCGCCACGGCTCGGCGCCGCGCCGCAAGCACTAGCGCGCACTCACCGCATTCTCTCCCGCAAGCGCCGGCCGCCCTCGGTCCCCAGTCCCCACGTTTCGATCTTCACTCCCTCCCGCCCATGATGTGAGCCAAATCACATCGCCACCCCCCGCCCACGGTTGACCATGGTCGTGCAGGCTCGTATCGTTAAAAAGGTAGAGACCATGAAAAAATCCCCAAAGACTTTGCAGGTCAGTATTGCCGTCGCCGTCATCCTCGGCACCATCGCCTGGTTGGCTTTCACAGGCTACGGGTCCAGCAAGAGCTATTACGTCACCATTGCCGAGCTGGGCGGAATGGGCGACAAGGCGTATCACAGCAATTTGCGCGTCGAGGGTTTCGTGGAGCCAGGCTCGATTGAGCGCAACGGCCCGCACGTCAATTTCGTACTGAACGAATACGAGAGCCACTCGCCCAAAGCCCCTTCCGGACGCCTTCTGAAGGTGAGCTACAAGGGAGCCGAGCCGCCGCCTGACACTTTCAAGGACGACGCGCAGGCACTTGCGATGGGCACCTATGGCCGCGACGGCGTGTTTCATGCCACGGTGCTTCAGGCCAAGTGCGCCAGCAAATACGCACCGGCGCAGCCCGGCGCGCAGCCGTCTGCTCCTGCTTCGAACAAGCCGGCCAGCGCATCGAACACTACGCCTCCGCCTTCCTCCTCAACCCAGACCGCTTCCAACTGAGCGCATGACCGCGAACGTCTCCGCTGCCGAACCTACAACTCTTGGCGCTCGGGTCCATATTTGCGCTCGGCTTCAGCAGGTGTCCAAGCTCTTTGGCAGCTTTGCCGCGCTGCGCCAGGTGACGGTCGATCTGGAACCCGGCCATTGCTATGTGCTGCTCGGCGAAAACGGCGCGGGCAAATCTACGCTGCTGCGCATTCTGGCCGGACTGCTGCGCCCCAGCTACGGCACGGTGCGCGTCTTCGGCAACTCGGAGCCGCAGCAGGAGCGCGCCCGCATTGGTTACATGAGCCATGCGCCCATGCTCTACGACGAACTCACCGCCCAGGAGAATTTGCGCTACTTCGCCAGCCTCTATCCCGGCCGTGACTGCCTCGCGCCTGCCGACGCCCTGCGCCAGGTTGGACTCAACCCCGAGCTGAACCGGCCTTTCGGCAACTACTCGCAAGGCATGCGCCAGCGCACCTCGCTTGCCCGCGTGCTGGTTCCCTCGCCGGAGCTTCTGCTGCTCGACGAACCTTTCTCCAACATGGATGTGGAAAGCGCGCGACAAATGGTCGAACTCCTCGCCCGCTTCCGCAAAAGCGATCGCACCATCGTCCTCACCACGCACCAGCGCGACCTCGCCGCGCCCATCGCCGACTGGGTGCTCACGCTCCACGCCGGTCGCGTCGCATCCTTTGAACCAGGGAGCCCGACGCGATGAAGACCAATGGCGCACGCTATCTCGAATCGCTCGGCATCGCGTTTGAGTTACGCGAGTACGAGGTCGATCCCAACGACCTCACTGCGATCACGGTCGCGAAAAAAATCGGCATGCCTGCCGAACAAGTTTTCAAGACCCTGCTCGCGACCACCGGCGCCGGCGATTACGTCTTCGCCGTCATTCCCGGCGACGCTGAGCTCGACTTCAAAAAACTCGCGCGTGCCGCAGGCTGGCGCAAAGCGGAGATGGCTCCGCTCAAAGATGTGCAGCCGCTCACCGGCTATATCCGCGGCGGCGTTACCGTCTTCGGCGTAAAAAAATCTTATCCGGTTTTCGTCGATGAAACGGCAGTCCTCTTCGACACCATCAGCGTTTCCGCGGGAACACGCGGCACGCAGTTGATCCTCGCTCCCGATGATTATCTGCGCGCCTCCGCCGCGATCGGCGAGCCCGTACAGACAGTCGATTTGACCAAAGACGCCAAGCCTGTCACTGCGGAGGGCCGCTCATGACCCGCGCTCTCTGGACGCATCTCGCCAAGGATCTCCGCATCGAATGGCGCTCGCTCGACGCCATGATCTCCATGCTCTTCTTCTCCGGCCTGGTGGTCGTGCTCTTCTCCATCGCCTTCGATCCGCGCGGCGAGTTCTCACAGCAAATCTCCGGCGGCGTGCTCTGCGTCGCCACCATGTTCGCTTCGGTCAGCGCGCTCAATCAGGTCTGGGCGCGCGAAATCCGGCATCAGGTGATGGACGCGCAGCGCATGGTTCCCGCGCCCGCGGCCGAGCTCTTCCTCGCCAAAGCCATCGCCAACTTTCTCTTCGTCACCATCGTGCAGGTCATTCTGGCGCCGTTCTTTTTCATCTTTTACAACCTGCACATCACGGGCAATGCGTGGCTGCTGGCGCTGGTGCTGCCGCTGGGAACTTGGGCTTTGGTTGGCAATGGCGTCTTTTTCGCTGCGCTCTCCATGAGCAGCCGCAATCGCGAGCTACTGCTCTCGCTCATTCTCTTTCCCATCTTCATTCCCGCGCTTCTGGCCATGGTGCAATCCACTACCGCCATCTTCACCGGCGACAGCGATCCCACGCTCTGGATCAAGATGCTGCTCGGCTACGACATCATCTTCACCACTGCCAGCCTATTGCTCTTCGACACCATCTTCCGCGCGGAGTAAGAAATCAGCTCTCAGCCAAGAGCAAAATCTCTGTTTTTGCGTTCGCGGTGGGGTGTTTCGTTAAGTCCAGCAGAATCAATCGCAATGTTCGATTTTGCGCTGCCAGAAAGCGCCAAATGTTGGCTAGGAAGCGACCGCTTGGTCCGTTTACGTTGGTCTGAAGCTTCGCGATTTTTTGAGACAAATTAACGAGAATTGCGCACATTTGCGGTAAGTGTGAAACGAGAATTTCGCGAAGTAGAGCCGCGGTTGGCAGAGAATTTCGCATAAACACGACAAAACAGAATTCAAAGTGCGTTTTTGCGCAGGTTGTTGGCGTGTTTTGCGCGCAAAAACACGTCTTCTTGTGTCTGAAAACCAGTGATTTGTTACCAAGTGGCTCGTAGTAAGAAATGCTGTAGTCAAGAATGCTGAGACCGGACGGACGGGGCTGGCGTTGGAGCGGAGGATGCGTTGGCGCTGGTGGGTGGAGCGCAGACCGTGAGCCGCCCGGCCGTTTTCCAAAAACAACTCTCGCGGGAAGGCCGAATTCTGGACTCACAGCAGCATCCAAATTCAAGGGGATTGCACGACGCCTTAACCCAAATCCACGCGACACTTTGATAACATTTGATTCCCTGGCAAGAGCAGCGCCCCGGGAGCGGCTTCCTAATCTGCATGGCATGAAGGCTTCAACAAATTCATAACCAAACACTGGAGGGAATAGTATGCCAACGATTACAACCCAAGACGGTACACAGATTTTCTTGAAGGACTGGGGTCCGAGGAACGCGCAACCCATCGTGTTTCATCACGGCTGGCCTCTGGCGTCGGACGACTGGGACGCGCAGATGCTGTTCTTCCTTGCGAACGGCTATCGCGTCGTGGCGCATGACAGGCGCGGGCACGGCCGCTCCGCGCAGGTGGATACCGGCCACGACATGGACCATTACGCGGCCGACGCTTCGGCAGTGGTCGAGCATCTCGACCTGAGGAATGCGGTCCACATCGGCCACTCGACGGGCGGCGGCGAGGTGGCGCGCTATGTCGCCAAATATGGCCAGCCGCAAGGCCGCGTCGCCAAGGCGGTGCTGATCGCCGCCGTTCCCCCGCTGATGCTCAAGACCGAAGCGAACCCCGGTGGCACGCCGATTGAGGTCTTCGACGGATTCCGCAAGGCGCTGGCCGCGAACCGGGCGCAGTTCTACCTCGATGTGGCTTCGGGTCCGTTCTACGGCTTCAACAGGCCCGGCGCGAAGGTTTCGCAGGGGATTATTCAGAACTGGTGGCGTCAGGGGATCATCGGCGGCGCACTCGCTCAATACGAAGGCATCAAGGCTTTCTCTGAGACAGACCAAACGGACGATCTGAAAGCGATCACGGTGCCGACCCTCGTGATGCAGGGCGACGACGATCAAATTGTGCCCTACAAAGACGCTTCTTTGCTGCAGGCGAAGCTGCTCAAGAACAGTACGCTGAAGATTTACCCCGGCTTGCCTCACGGCATGATGACCACGCACGCCGACGTGATCAATGCGGACCTGCTGGCATTCATCCGAAGCTGAATTCAGGAGAAGCAGGGAATAGGGAGTAGCCAGTAGGAAATAGGCCTTCGGCCCTCTTCGGCTTTGCGCAGAGCAGCCTTTAATGCCGTTTCCTCGTTCCCTGTTTCTCTCTCAAAAAATCGCCGCTCTTGCCGCCTGATTTTGCTTCGAGGCGAATTTCGCGGATCACGATGGATTTGTCGAGGGCCTTGGTCATGTCGTAAACCGTGAGCGCGGCGACGGCGGCCGCGGTGAGGGCTTCCATTTCAACGCCCGTTTGCCCAACCGTGGCCGCGGTGGCGGTGATGCGCACACCGCCGGCGACCAGCTCCGTCTCGACATCGACGTGCGTGAGCGCAAGTGGATGGCACATGGGAATGAGCTCCGCGGTGCGCTTGGCAGCCTGAATGCCGGCAATGCGCGCGACTTCAAGCGGATTGCCTTTGGGGTTCCGGGGCAGCGCGGCGATGACCGCGGCGGACAGCGCGACAAAGGCCGATGCGATTGCGGTGCGGCGCGTGGGCTGCTTGCCGCCGACGTCGACCATGGCGGCACAGCCGGTTGCGTCGAAGTGCGATAGTTTCGCGGTCTTGGGCATGTGTCTCCTCACGGCAGAAGAATGTTGGCCGTTGCGCCCGCGTCGAGCGAGCCGGAATCACCGGGCACGACCAGATAGCAGTTCGACCGCGCCATGGCGGCGAGATCGGCGGAACCTTGCCATGCAACCAGCTTCACTTCGGGCACAGGTCCGGCGAACGTGCAGGCAGCGGGCAGAAAGCGCGTGAGGCCCGGCTTCGCTTTGACCTCCTCAGCCAGGCGCGCGAGAGCGAAGCGCGGACCACGATCGATGCGGCCGGCAAGTGCGGCCAACACCGGCGCGGCGAAGAGCAGGAATGTGACGGCGGAAGAGACGGGATTTCCCGGCAATCCGAACCATTGCATGGAGCAGCCTTTTTGGTTGTGACCTGTGGGACGGGGCAGCTCTCCAAACACCACCGGCTTGCCCGGCTGCATGCGCACGCCGGTGAATTGGAAGCGGGCTCCCAAGCGGGCGAGGGTGGGTTCGACAAGATCAAATTTTCCAGCAGACACGCCGCCCGTGACGAGCAGAAGATCGGCCGTGGCGGCGCGGGCAATCGCGGCGTCGAGAGACCTGGCAGTATCGCGCGCGATGGGCAGGATCCACGGCTGGCCGCCGGCTGCGGAAACCATCGCGGCCAGCATGGCGGAGCTGGAGTTGCGAATCTGGCCGGGCGCGGGTTTGGCGGCGATGGGCACAAGTTCGTCGCCCGTGGAGAGAATGGCCACGCGCGGCCTCAAGTAGACCGTGATCTGTCGACAGCCGCAGGACGCGGCCAAAGCAATCTGCGCCGCGCCGAGCAAAGTCCCAGCGGGCAGCAACGCGCCGCCTTTGCGCGCCTGCGCGCCGCGGAGCACGATGTTCTCGCCCTTCTTAATTGTGCATGGCGGTAAAAGGCGGACGGTTGGCGCGGAACGTTCGCCGCCGACCTCGACGTGGGCAGATTCAACGTGCTCGAGCATGATGACCGCGTCAGCGCCGCGAGGAACGGGCGCGCCGGTCATGATCTCCCAGGCGGCTCCACGCGGCAGCGGACCGGAAGGCGGATCGCCCGCGCGGCTTGCGCCGGCGAGGTTGAGCGGCCGATGGGCGGAGGCTTCCGCGGCACGGCAGGCGAAACCGTCTCGCGTGGAACGGGCGAAAGGCGGCAGGTCGCTGTCTGCGCGGAGGGTTTCAGCAAGAACGCGTCCTGCCGCAGCGGCCAGGGTCACGCGCTCCGTCACGGGCTTGCTGCGCGCGAGGCGCTCGGCGCGCTTGGCGACATAGGCCGCGGCCTGGGCGTAACTGAGCAAGGCGTTGTTCGACATTGGGGCCGACTTTCGGCTCATGGATTGGATTGTAGATGGAGGAGCGATGTGGAGGATTGCATCCATAGCGCCGGATACACGAAGGGCGTCCGCCGCGGCAGACGCCCTTTGATCGGTTCGAGCGGAGGCCGAGCTACTTCGACTTCGCTCCGGCCGCCTGTTGCAGGATGCCTGTCACGTCCGCAGCGAACTGGCCATGCGGCGCCAGTTGCAGATATTTCTGGTAGGCTTCGGCGCAATCCGGAGGCAGAACGTAGTGGCCCTTGGCGTCGACGGTGGCGTTCATAATCAAACCCTGGCCCTTGATGTAATACAGAATTGCGAGGTTGGGATCGTTCGGGTTCGGATCCTGCTTGATGGCTTCATCCGCCGCGGCAGCCTGCGCAGCGGCGTTGCCCTCCTGGAAGAAGATGATCGCCTGGTTTTTGAGATACAGCGGCGCGTTGACGGTATCCGCCTTGGCGGCAGCATCAAACGCGGCGTTGGCCTCAGGAACCTTGCCGGTGCGCGCGTAGATTTCGCCCAAGCCAGCCTCGGCCTGGCCGATGACGGGTCCGCGCGGCTTTTTGGAAGCGGTCTCGAGATCGACAGCCTTTTTGTAGGCCGTGATGGCATCGTCGTACTGCTTGAGCCCGGCCTGTCCGTAGCCCAACTGGTTCCACAACAAGGCCTCGTCCGGCTTGGCGGCAGTATCCTTGGTCGCAATGCTCACGATGTCTGTGTACTTGGCGGTCTTGATCTCGACGATCTTGTTGGCAAGATCGAGTTTGGAAGCGTTGGCTCCCAGGGCCGCCACCGCAAGATCGGATGCGTGGTCGATGTCTTTCTTGTCCTGGTTGACGATCTTCAGATCGGCGTTGAGCTGGTTGATGAGGACATTGGCCTTCAGGGCCTCGGAATTCTGCTTCCTCAAATCCTCCAACTGCTTCTTCTCCTCCGGCGACATATTGTCGATGTATTCCTGGCGCGACATGTCGACGTCCTGTTCGGTATCCTGCCCGGCGACGATTTTGACGCCGCGGACGGAATCAGCCATCTTGCCGACCGGCATTTCGGCCGCGCGGTAAACCAGCATGTAGGTTCCCTGCGCCGCTTCTCCGGTGTAATTGCCGGATTCATCGACCAGGAAGGTGTACTTCAGGGTCGAGCCGCCGTCGGTGGAGAGATTCACCGTGCCGCCGCCCTGGGGTTGGCCCGTGGGATTGATGACTTTGCCGTGAATCTTGCCAGTATTTCCAGCGGGCGCTTGCTGCGCCTGTGCCGGCGCGAGGACCACGGTCAAAAGTGCGGCAGCGGCCAGGCCCAGCCAAAGTGAAAGAGCGCGTTTCATGTTTTCTCCTTGAGAGCGGCGGGACATAGATTGCCCGCAAGCTCAAAAAATTCAAAGTCTCAGGCGCAGCGGAGGAAACTCATCCGGCAGAGCGCATTGGTGAGCAAGACCCACGTTAAATCCAATGCAGCACCCCGCACAAGTGGTCTCCGGCCAACTCTGCTCCGGGACGCCGGGTGTTTCGACGCCGGCCCAGTCTTCCTGACAAGAGGTCCGTCTGCAAGTTGCCCTTTGCGTCGCGCAGTCTCCACACGCCGTGCCGATACCGATTCTCATGGTAGTGGGGCAGGCGCGGCTGCGCGTGTGGCCTGTATCACACACTAAAATCAAGGCATGGGAACGGTTATTCGCAATGCGACCGCGGCAGATGTTGCACAGATTCTCGCTTTCATTCGCGCCCTTGCCGCTTTTGAGCGGGCGCCGGACGCGGTGGTTGCGACCGAGGAGGGCCTTCTCCGCGACGGATTTGGCCCTAACCCGTTTTATTCCTGCCTGATTGCCGAGCGCGATGGCCAGCCAGCGGGTTTCGCGTTGTTTTTCTACAACTACTCCACGTGGGAGGGACGGCCCGGCATCTACCTTGAGGACCTGTTTGTGCTGCCGGAGTTGCGCGGCTTGGGCATTGGCAAGGCGCTATTGCAACGTGTGGCCGCAATTGCCGTGGAAAAGGGCTGCCAGCGCCTGCAATGGGAAGTTCTGGATTGGAATACGCCGGCCATCGATTTTTATTCCGCCATGGGCGCCGAGTTTTTGGATGATTGGCGCAATGTACGACTGAGTGGGGATGCGATCAAGCGGCTTGCGGAGGAACCGGGAGGGGGTGGTCTCCCACCCATTTCCGCGAAAAACGCGGAAATGGATGCGGCACGGGAGAAACAAAAGAACAGGGCGGAGAGCACGTCGTGTGGATTCGCGTGATTGGCGGCGGGCTGGCCGGGCCGGAGGCGGCGCTGACGGCGGCGCGGCTTGGCTGCGAGGTGGATCTGTATGAAATGCGCGCGATGGTGGATGGAAAGCCGCGCCTGACGCCGGCTCACCAGACTACAGATTTCGGTGAATTGGTTTGCTCGAATTCCCTCAAGAGCGAATCGCCCAACACAGCGCCTTGGCTGCTGAAACAGGAGATGCGGCGCGGGGGCTCGGCGCTTTTGCGGATTGCGGATGCATGCGCGGTTCCAGCAGGCCACGCGCTGGCCGTCGATCGCGTGGAGTTTTCTCGGCGCATTTCGGAAGCGATTGAAGCCGAGCCGCGCATTCACGTGATTCGCGAGGAAGTGACGAGCCTGGGCGATGCGCTACTCCAAAACGAGAATGGCACGAAGCGCCAGCTCACGATCATCGCGACGGGGCCGCTGACGTCGGACGCGCTGGGCGGGGAGATTGAGCGGCTGACCGGCGCGGGGCATCTGGCGTTTTACGATTCGATTTCGCCGATTGTCGATGCCGAGTCCATTGACATGAGCCGCGTGTATTTTGCCGCGCGCTGGGACAAGGGCACGGCCGATTACATCAACTGCCCCATGGACCGCGCGGAGTACGACCGCTTTTACGACGCGCTGGTGGCCGCCGAAGCAGCGGAAAGCAAAGAGTGGGAGAAGCTCGACTTTTTTGAGGGTTGTTTACCCATCGAAGTGCTGGCCACGCGCGGGCGCGATACGCTGCGCTTCGGCCCCATGAAGCCGGTGGGGTTGCGCGATCCGCGCACCGGCAAAACGCCGTGGGCCGCGGTGCAGTTGCGCAAAGAGAACCTGCGCGCCGACAGCTACAACCTCGTTGGTTTCCAGAATCACTTGAAGTTTGGCGAACAGGCGCGGGTTCTGCGGCTGATTCCGGGACTGGAAAACGCGCGCTTCCTGCGCTACGGGCAGATCCACCGCAACACCTACATTTGCGCGCCGGTACTGTTGGATGCATGCCTGCGGCTTTCGCCAAAGCCCGCTCATCCTGAGCTACAAAAATCGGAGGTCATCCTGAGCGAGTCCGCCGCAGGCGGACGAATCGAAGGACCTGCATTTTCTGCTTCCGGACACGCGCACCTCTTCGCAGGGCAGGTTTGCGGCGTGGAGGGGTACACGGAATCGATCGCCACGGGCATGCTGGCAGGGATCTATGCCGCGGCGATCGCTCGCGGCGAGGAGCCTTTGCCGGTTCCGCGCGCGACGGCGCTTGGTTCGCTGGTGCATTACATCACGCACGCGGATCCCAAGAATTTTCAGCCCGCAAACATCACCTTCGATTTGCTGGAGCCTCTGGAGGAAGAGGTGCGGAAGAAGATCCGCGACAAGAAAGAGCGGCATCGGATTGTGTGCGAGCGCGCGCTGGGGGCGTTCGATGCATGGTGGGCGGCGACAGAAATCGCCACTCTTCGAGGATGATCGCGCGAACCGCTTTAGTTCGGCGAAGGCCGCTCGATGTGGTCGATGACGATGGTTTGGATGGAGCCTTTGCCTGCTTTGAGATCGAGGCCGAGGGCCTTCATGGCCGTGAGAAGAAAGCCCGTGATGTCCGCGTTGTTGTCGACGTCGCCGGGCTTGTACTCGAAGTCGAAGGAACCGCTCAGTCCCGTTTGATCGGTCACAGGACGTTCCAGCCATTCGCTCAGGCGTACGGCCAGCTTGGGCATGGAGATGTTTTTCCCGCCATACCAGGTTTGGTAATCTCCGCCGGCCCACGGGTATGCGGTCTTGTCCTTAGGTGGTTGCAGATTGAGCTTGCCCTTGCCGCGTTCAAGCAGGTACGCCTGGACCTCCCTGGTTGCGACGTGGTACTTCAACTGAAACCTATCGATCAGGAGGGCCTGCAGCATGCGGCACTCTTCATCGCTTGGAGGATCGACGGAGAAGGCTGGGTTCGAATGGGCGGAAGCGGAGTCAGCGGGGGGAACAGCCTGAATATCAAATCCCTGACCGGTCACTAAATCCGTCCAAACCGGGCCGCCAGCGATCTGAAAGCGCTGGACGTTGAACGCCACCATGATGAGATATTGCGTCCGGACACCCTTGCCAACGATTCGACCGCCGGGGAGGGTGCGAAGACCGTTGAGCTCCCGGTTGTCTGGGCCGGAAGGCCGCACTGAAGCGGCTTCAAATTGCGGAAGGGCGGCAGACGCCTTCTGTGCCGCGACTGGCGGCGAATTTCCCTGCGCGAAAACGCTGGCCGCCGCGCACACAAGCCAAATGGCTGCAACTCGCAGACAAACACTCACCGTGTATTTCATCTTTCCACCCATGGTCCTTGGATTCCCATTGATTTGACGCTGCTTCCGCGCGAATCGCTCAGAGTTGGATCGAGGACCGACACGTCCTTGCACCGTCCCTACGGGACTCTGGAATCAATTCTTGAGTCTTGCTTTCCCCACGCTGAAGCGCGGGGCGAACAAACACTACGCCTCCGGCACGCTTATCAGGGAATCACTTTCGCAGCTATCCCACGTCAGCCGTATTCTTAATCGGGGCATCCCAGCATGGCTGGCATACGTCGCAACGTGATCGTCTCTATCTTGTTCACCATTTTTGGCGGGCCGGGGTTCGTGTTGGTCTATCTGCCGTTGTGGATCACGCGCTTTCGCATTCCGGACGGTGAACCGTGGGGGCAGATGCTGTTGGCGTCGGCGCTCATTCTGGCCGGGGTCTCGCCGGCATTCGAGTCCATCCGGCGGTTTGTAGCCGTGGGTCGCGGAACGCTGATGCCCACGGCGCCGACGGAGCATCTGGTCGTGAGCGGCTTCTACCGTCATGTGCGCAATCCGATGTATGTGGGTGTGCTCATCGCTCTGGCCGGCGAGGCCGTGCTTTTCGAGCGGCGCGCGATGGTCGCGTATCTCGCTCTCGTGTGGCTCGCAACGCACCTGTTTGTGCTTCTCTACGAGGAGCCCACGCTCACCCGGCGCTACGGCGACGAGTATCTGCGCTTCAAGCAGAATGTTCCGCGCTGGTTGGCGCGGCTGACGCCGTGGACTGGCGCAGACGAGTAGCCGCCGGGAACCTTTCTGCATTCTTCCGTGTCCAAGACAGCGTAGGCTTTGTGCGCGGCGGCGAAGTGCGAACGTGTACCCTGAAGATTGGGACGATGCATGGAACAGGGCGCTGCGCGCGCCCGGGGAAGTGAGAAGTTTTTGATGCGACGGTTGGGAATGATTTGCGGTGTGGCGGCGATCAGTTGCGGCGCGGCACTGGCGTGCGCCCAGGCCGGGCAGCCTACCGCCGCAGAGAAGAAATCGGCCACCGTCCTCACGCTTCCGCCCTCGCCCAAGGCCCTTTTGCCCGACGAATTTTCCGGCTGGGTGACGGCCGAACCATCGAAGATCATCACCGACGCCGCGCAAGCCGACCCAGCCAATGCCGCGGCGCTTAAGGAATATGGGTTTAACGCGGCCGTCGTGGCCAGCTACAAGCGCGAGGGAGAAACGCTGAACCTGCGCGCACTGCGCTTCGATGACGCGAGCGGCGCTTATGGCGCCTACACCTACTACCGGCAGAACGGCTGGCCGAAAGAAGCCATCGGCACCGGTGCAGCGTCCGACAACAAGCGCGTTCTGTTTTGGGTGGGAACCACGGTGGTGGACGCCACGTTTTCCCAGGTTGGGCCGGAGTCGGCAAGCGAATTGCGCGAGATTGCGCGTCAGTTGCCTGCGCCTGGCGGAAGCCGCTTACTGCTTCCACCCATCCTGGCCAGCCTGCCGCAATCGAGGCTCGACCCGCAGACCACACACTACGCAGTGGGCCCGGCCGGCTACGCGGGCGCGGGAGGCGTGTTGCCGCCGGCGCTGGTCAAATTCGATATGGGCGCTGAAACTCTCACGGCGAATTATTCTCTCGCTTCTGGCGAGGCCACGCTCACGATCATCGATTACCCCACGCCGCAAATCGCGCACGCACAGGTGGATGCGATTCGCGCGTATCTGAAGGCCGGCAGCCAGGCGACGCCACCCTGGCCCAAGCCGCTTAACGACTCCGATACTGCGTCGCTCGAGGTGCGGGATAGCGGGCCGCTGGTCGTGGTTGTGAGCGGCGACGCTATTCCCGATGAGAGCCATCGCTTGCTCGAGTCCGTACATTACGAAGCCGAGATGACGGCGATTCCGCAGCCGTTGGAGTCGGACATCGAGAAGACCAGCAAACTGCTGACGGGCATTGCGATCCTGAGCCTGATCGGTGCCGGAGCAGCCATTTTGCTGGGCGGGTTCTTCGGCGGCGGCAGAGCCCTTTACCGGAAGGTGACGGGTAAACCGACCTCCTCAGTCTTCGACATGGAGTTCATTCGTATCGATCTGCGGGAAGAAACGGTGGAAGTGGTCGAAGTGATCGAGGCAATCGAACGGCCGCATCCGAAGGGTTAATGTCGCCCTTATCCTGTGGAAAAATGGACAAAAACCAGATAAAACAGCGCCAAATCACGGGAAATCACGAAGAAAAGCAGGCGAACGATCGGCGAAGAAAATAGGGTTCCTCGCCGCCTGAACGAATTGTTAAACGATTGAAATAAAAGCGTTTATTTTTGCTTATATTTTTTCTTGACACTGCTTTGCGCCGAACCTAGTATGCAGCCAGAAAGTTCTAATGGGTTTGCCTCCGTTGGAGCTATTCTCCCTGAGGAAAGAGCTGCCCCATTGCCGGGCGGCTCTTTCCGTGTATTGAGCCTTTTTATGCCTTCGGACTTTCCCCTGCGGTCGTGGGCGAGGTTTCGGTCCATTGCTCATCGCATTGCTCGCAGCGCCACGTGTTTTCAGGGTCCACGCCTTCCAGAACCACGTCATCCGACCCGCATTTGGGACACTTGGGCTCGACAAAATCGGCCTCTTCCTCCTTTGTGTCATCTACGATTTTCTGCGGAATGGGTTGTGCGGCGATAACGCGCGCCTGATCGAGCTGATCGGCGGCGACGAGGACACGCGGATAGCCGAGGTCGGACATGGCATAGCGGGATCTCGACCCGGTGCTGTCGACCCAACTGTCGATTCCTGCCTTCTGCAACGCTTCAACGAGTTCCCGCGCCTGCTCCGATGTCTCGCACTCGCAGAGCGGCGTCTTCCACGTGTACTCGTGCGGACCATTGGCTTGGACTTCCGCGTCTCGCGGATCCGGTACCGGTTGCGGCGGCAGCGCGCCGAAGGCGCCGGATGCAATTTCAAGAGGATTACGGGCGTTACTCAGCGCCACCGGAGGTTGGGGTGATTCTTGTGGCGCCGACTGAAGCGCTGTGATGGATTCCGGATTCTCCGGATCGCCCATTCCGCGGCTGCGCATCTCCTGCCGCAATGCCTGCTGCGCGGGTTGCGTCAGATCGGTGAAGTCGCGGGCGAGTTCGAGCAGCTCTCCCTCGCCCTTTTGACGGTACTCCTCGGTCAGCCGCTGCCATTCAAGAACAGGATCGATTTGCATGGGCAAAAGTATACGGCGATTCCAGAGCAGGCGCGCGCCTTTCAGCGTTCCTGCTCGCCTTTACCTTCCTCCAGCGCGAAGATACAATCGAAAGTGCAGGCCGACGTAGCTCAGTTGGTAGAGCAGCTGATTCGTAATCAGCAGGTCGTCAGTTCAAGTCTGACCGTCGGCTCCAGAATCCGGATGACAGCGTGGCCTCTCGTCAGCGAGAGGTCATTTTTGTTGCCTGGAATTTGAGGAAGGCCATCCCTCAACTTTTCAATGGTTTTGCCGATTCTTGAAGCAGGATGGGGCGGGGAAGTAACCATTCGCCGGTTACCGGCGCGCTGCGGGAGAGCACTTACCGGGTGGGGGCTGCTGCAGCGAAAGCTGCATTGTGCATTTAGGTTCCCTGGCCCAGAATCGGTTTCAAGACGAGACAAAGGGGGAAAAGAACATGCACGAGAGACTTCTCAAACTGTATGTGACGTTCCAGAACCTCATGACTGGCGAACAGGGTCAGGATCTGGTCGAGTATGGTCTGTTGTGCACCTTGATTGCTCTAGCCATGATCTCGAGCATCAACCCGATTGCGACGGCGGTGACGAGGATGCTCAGCAATGTCAGCTCCTCGCTCGCTTGACCGCCTGATCGTGCGGCAGTCCCGCAACGGCCACCCGGTCACTGACACCTGAACCTGCAGGTCCGATCCTGACTTCGTCACGAGAGAAAAATGGAGGGAATGAACACATGCACGACACACTTCTCAAGTTGTACGTGAAGCTCCAAAATCTGGTGAGCGAAGAACAGGGCCAGGATTTGGTCGAGTACGCCTTACTGGTCTCGCTGATTGCTCTCGGAGCGATCTCCGGGGTCAACCACGTTGCGACCGCGGTAACCAAGATCTTCACGAACGTCAGCTCTTCCCTCGCGTAGCCCGCCAAAGTCGCGCGATACCGCATTCTCCCTACAAGCAATCGCCCACCCAGAGATGTTCATGGGTGGGCGAATTTTTTTACGGTCTTCCTGGCTACGCTCGTGCACAATCGAGGCATCTAAGTTTCGAGTAGTGTCTGTTGGCCCAAGGCACAAATGAGGAGGGGGAGGGATGAAAGCCATTGTTGTCCACCAATATGGCGGTCCTGAAGTGCTCAAGTGGGAGGATTATCCAGAGCCGGCGGCCGGTCCGGGCGAAGTGCTGGTGCGGGTGGCTGCCACGAGCGTGAATCCGATTGACTACAAGCGGCGTGCGGGGTTTACGAAGGACTTTTATCCCATCAACTTTCCGGGGCTGATGGGAGTGGACGTTTCGGGGACTGTGGCCAAGGTTGGGGCCGGGGTGGTGGACTTCGCAGCCGGCGACCCGGTATTCGCCATGGCGGACAACACCTACGCCGAGTTTTGCGTGGTGAAAGCGGCGATCCTGGCGAAGGTTCCCAAGGGACTGGATTTGATTGAGGCGGCGGCGCTGCCGCTGGTGACGACGACCGGCAACCAACTGGCTACGGCCACGGGAATCAAAGCGGGGCAGACTGTGCTGGTCGCGGGCGCCGTGGGAAATGTGGGGCGCTCCGCGGTGTTCACCGCGAAGCAGCTGGGCGCGACCGTGATTGCAGGAGTTTTGAAGAGGCAAGCGGAGGACGCGAAGAGCGCCGGCGCGGACCAGGTGGTGGCCACCGACGACGAGTCCGCTATTGCGAATCTCCCGCCGGTGGATGCTGTTGCCGACACGGTGAATGGAAAGACCGCCGAAATGTTGATCGCCAAGGTCAAGCCGGGAGGCGTGTATGCATCGGTGGTGGGTGCGCCACGGAATGCGGAAAAGTTCCCTGCCGTAAAGGTGGCAACGGTGTACTCGTCAGCGGACAGGAAAACTCTGGTGTTCATGGCGGAGGCCGTCCGCGACGGCAAACTGGCGATCCCAATCGGCCCCCGGCTGCCACTGAGCCAGGCGGCGGAAGGTCAAGCCGCTGCGGAGAAGGGCGGTATCGGGAAGGTCTTGCTGCTGGCTTGATATTCTTTGGCGAACAGAGCACGCGAAGGGGAAATCGCAAATGAAAAGGGGTTTGTGGGGAATCAACCCCGCTGCCAAGCCGAGCGGCAATGGATGTGTGGAATGCCTGGCGTCGCCGCAAGGTTGGTGGCTTCATCTGCGCCGGTGCGCGGAGTGCGGGCACATCGGCTGTTGCGACAGTTCTCCAAGCCAGCATGCATCCAAACATGCGGCAGAGACGGGGCATCCGATTATCGCCAGCTTCGAACCGGGCGAGGATTGGTTCTACGACTACCGGACGCGGGGGATGATCGAGGGTGTGGAGCTGCTTCCGCCGCATGCGCATCCGAGGAATCAGCCCGTTCCCGGACCCGCAGGAAGGGTGCCTGCCGACTGGGAATCGCTGCTGAACTAAGGCCGCATCCTCATTTATCGAGAACAGGAGGCACCGCATGAATCTGCCCGACGCGCCGGTTGCACACGAAGGCTTCTACGCAGCTCACTTCTTCACCGTCAAGGACCAGGAAAAATCGCGGGACTTCTATATCCGGATTCTTGGCGGGAAATTGATCAAGCCGGAAGATCCCTGCTACATCAAGTTGGCGAATACGTGGATCATTCTGAATTGCGGCGGCGGCCCGACTCCCGATAAGCCAGAGGTCACCCTTGAAACTCCGCCGGATCTGAACCGGGTAAGCAGCTTCCTGAATTTGCGTGTCGCTGACATCTGGGCCTGCTACAAAGAGTGGGGCGCCAAGGGCGCGTTCTTTATTACCGAGCCATGGGTCAATCCCGACGGCTGGGAATGGCGCTGCTACATGCGCGATCCCGACGGCTACATCATCGAGGTCGGCCAATATACTCAACTCGCCATTGACTGGTTCAACAGCCACAGTTGATTGGGCAAGCGATCGGCCGCGACAGCAAACTTGTGAAGCTGGATTTACAATCTTCTGGTGCATGCGACTGTTAACGCGATGAAGCCTCTCTGCTTTGTGCTCATGCCGTTTGGGCGCAAGCAGGATGGAACCGGCCGGCTGATTGATTTCGATACTGTCTATCAGCAGATCATCCAGCCGGCAGTGACTGAGGCAGGGCTGGAACCGATCCGCGCCGATGAAGAGCAGGTCGGCGGCACCATCCACAAGCCGATGTATGAGCGGTTGATGTTGTGCGAGTTTGCGATCGCCGACGTGACGGGCGCAAACCCCAATGTCTATTACGAACTTGGCATTCGCCATGCCGTGCGGCCGTCGAGCACGGTGATTCTGTTCGCCGAGGGCACCTCTCTGCCCTTCGACATCGCGCTGTTGCGCGGCATTCCCTACGGCCTGGATGCTTCCGGCAATCCGGCCAATCCCGAGGCCGACAAGCAAAACATCGTGCAGCGCTTGCAGGCTGCGAACCAGGAACCGCACGACGACAGCCCGCTTTTCACGCTCATCAAGGACATGCCGCGGATCGAGGTGGACCACGAGAAGACGGATCTCTTCCGCGACCGGGTGAGCAACTCGCGCGAATACAAAAAGCGGCTGGCGGCAGCGCGCAAGGCGGGGGCGGACGCGGTGAGGGGCATTGCCGCGGAATTCCCCAACATGCTCAATGTCGAAGCCGGCATCGTGGTGGATTTGTTTCTTTCGTTTCGCGCCGTCAAAGCCTGGCAGGAGATGGTGAATCTTTACGGCGGCATGTCGCGCACGTTGCAAAACACTCGCATGGTGCAGGAGCAGCTCGCTTTCGCTCTCAACCGGCTGGGGAAATCGGAGGATGCCGAGCAGGTTCTTAAGCAGACGATTGAGAAATTCGGTCAGAGCAGCGAGACCAACGGACTGCTGGGGCGGGTCTATAAGGATCGCTGGGAAAATGCCCTGAAAGCCGGACGCACGATGGAAGCGCGAGGGTTCCTCAAGCGCGCCATCGAGGCGTATCGCGCCGGTTTCGAAACCGACTGGCGGGACCCGTATCCCGGCATTAATGCGGTCACGCTGATGGAGTTGCAAGAGAAGCCCGATGCGGCCCAGGCCGACATGCTGCCCGTGGTGCGCTACGCGGCGCTCTTGCGTATGAAGGCCAATGGCGATTACTGGGACCAGGCCACCATGCTGGAACTGGCCGTGCTCGCCCGCAATGTGGACGAAGCGCAGGAGTATTGCGGCGCGGCGCTGGCAGTGGTGCGCGAAGCGTTCGAGCCGGAAACCACGGCCCGCAACTTGCGCCTGATCCGCGAGGTGCGGACGGCGCGCGGTGAGGACGTCGCGTGGCTCGCAGAAATCGAGGAGAACCTGAAAGCGGCGCAGGCGCGGCTCGAAAACCCGGATGGTGCGGCCGGGTAAATCGTAAGTTATTGCTATGTTTGGCGTCCCCGACGGGATTTGAACCCGTGTTATCGCCGTGAAAGGGCGGTGTCCTAGGCCGGGCTAGACGACGGGGACGATTGGGAGAGCAGAGATCGGCGGGAAGAGCGGCCCTTGCGCCTTTCAAGATGCGTCCATTCAAAGGCTATCAACTCGCGGATAGGGTGTCAAAGAACGCTGCGCTGCATCGAAACCACAGTTGAGTAGATTAACCGCGTTGCGGCGGGGCCGAAGGCGGCTTGCGCCTGCGCGGAGCCCGGCCTGCGTCTACGGCTGGCCGGAACCAGAAGCGTCAAGACGGCGTAACTGATATGTGCGCTATCCTCGATAGAGACTGCGGCATAACCGCGGCCCGTCGTGGCGGGACGCGCCGCGTAGATTTTGCATCATTTACCCAGTTCCGCGTATCGCATCAATCAGGCAACGAACGGGCAGGTAACGAATTGCGCGGGCGATGACCGTAACCCGTTCTCGCGGAAGGGCGCAGGGACTGGCCCGACAAGCGGGAGAAGGCGGACGGCGCTGCCGCTCAGAATGATGCGGTTCGGCACCCCGGCATCACAAGCTCTTCGGGTGAAAACCATCGCTTCCGGGCCGTCACGCAGCACCCTTGCGCCCCGGGCAGGGCGGGAATCACGCGGCGGCGCAGGGGAGAGGCGTAAGTGCGCGGCCCAGGCACGATTTGAACCAGAGCACGCAAGGCCCGTGCAAGTGAATCAAAGCGGCCAGAGGAAGAATCGAGTGACGCAAAGCAATTTGAACCGTACTTTTCTAATAGGTTGTTTGACCCTGGCCGTGCTGGCGACCGGCTGCCAGAAGAAGCCGGCGGCCGCCGCAGGGGCCGGGCCGCAGGGCCTTCCCGTGCAAACGGTGACCGTAGTCCTGTCGCCGGTAGCGCAGAGCAGCGAGTACGTGGCCACCATCAAGTCGCGGCGCTCGACGGCATTGCTGCCGCAGGTGAACGGATTGCTGACGGCGATTCGCGTGCATTCGGGCGACCAGGTGAAGGCTGGCCAGGTGCTGATGACGATCGACCCGCGCCAGCAACAGGCGACGGTGGATTCCGAACGCGCCACCGAGCGGCAGAAAAAGGCGCTCCTTGACTACGACACGATCGAGCAGGATCGCCAGCAAAAGCTGTTCGATGCCGGAGTAACCAGCCGCGACACCCTGCAACAGGCGCAACAGGCCTATCAAAATGCCAGGGCGGACTACAATTCGGCGGTGGAAGCGCGCAAATCCCAGGAACAACTGTTGGACTACTACACCATCCGCGCGCCGTTCGCCGGGGTGGTGGGCGATATTCCGGTGCATGTGGGCGATTACGTTTCGCCGTCGCTCTCGCCGGCGACGGTGCTGACCACAGTGGACGAAAACAACGATCTTGAGGCGTACGTCTACATTCCCACGGAGCGCGCGGCCGAGGTGAAAATCGGACTCGGCATCGACCTGACAGACAACGACGGCAAGCTGCTGGAGAAGACGGCGATCGATTTCATCTCGCCCGAGGTGGACAGTACGCTGCAGGGGATTCTGGTGAAAGCGCCAGTGAAGTCGGGGCCCGAAATCCTGCGCAATGCCCAGATCGTCAAGGCCAAAGTCATCTGGAGCACGAAGACCATGGCGGTGGTTCCGGTGCTGGCGGTAATCCGGCAAGGCGAGCAGAGCTTTGTTTTCGTGATGCAAAAGCAAAACGGCATGGCCGTGGCGCACCGCATGCCGGTGGTGCTGGGCGATACCGTGAACAACAACTATTCAATTGTTTCCGGGCTGAGCGCGGGCGACAGGGTGATTGTCACCGGCATTCAATTTCTGGTGGATGGTATGCCGGTGATTCCGCTGGGTGGGTGAAAAAGCAGCTATCAGCTTTTAGCTCTTAGCTCGTGTGCGCGGAAGGAAAGAGTTCAATTGAGCAAAAAAGGTTGAAGGCTGTTAGCTAACAGCGAATAGCAAAGCAGGAAAGAGAGCTTACTTTGTTTGTCGATTTCTTTATTCACCGGCCGGTTTTTGCTACAGTCTGCGCCTTGATGATCATTCTTGGGGGCGCTGTCTGCATTCCCAATCTTCCCGTGGCCATGTACCCCACGCTGGCGCCGCCGGTGGTGGCAGTGACGGCCAATTACGTGGGCGCCGATTCCGAGACCGTCGAGAAAGCCGTCACCATTCCGCTGGAAGAGGCCATCAACGGCGTGGAGGGCATGCGCTACATCAGCTCTTCCAGCACCAACAGCGGAACCTGCGAAATCGACATCACATTTCAGACCGGCTACAACCTCGACATCGCGGCCGTGGACGTGCAGAATCGCGTGGCCAGCGTGGAAGGCCGTCTGCCTGGCGAGGTGGTCTCCACCGGCATCGACATCATCAAGGCCACCAACAACTTCGTCTTCGGCGCTGGATTTTATACGCTCGATGGCCGCTACTCCAGCGAATACATCTCCAACTACCTGGATGTTTACGTGAAGGACGCGCTCAAGCGCGTGCCGGGCGTGGGCGATGTAATGATCTTCGGCGAGCGCAAGTACGCCATGCGCGTATGGCTCGATCCGGTGCGCCTGGCCGCGCGCAATCTTACCGCAACCGACGTGGTGAGCGCGCTCGAAGAGCAGAACGTCGAAGTTCCCGCCGGCCAACTCGGGCAGCCGCCTTCTGATTCGAAGCAGGCGTTTCAGATTCCCGTGCGCGTGGTGGGCCGTCTATCGAGTCCAGAGGAGTTCGACAATATCATCGTCAAGAACTCACCGAACGGCCTGGTTCAGCTGAGGGACGTGGGCCACGCGGAAGTCGGCGCGGAGGATTACAGCACTCTGCTCGAGTACGCTGGCCATCAGGCGATGGGCGTTGGCGTGGAGCAACTGTCGAATGCCAATGCGCTCGACGTGGACGCCAAGGCCAAAGCTGCGCTGGCACAGCTCGCGAAGAATTTTCCGCCCGGCCTGCAGTATGCGATCGCTTTCGACTCCACAACGGCGGTGGGCGAATCGATTCGCGAAGTGCTGGTCACGCTGATTGAGGCCATCGTCATCGTCATCACGGTCATCTTTCTTTTCCTGCTCGATTGGCGTGCCACCATCATTCCCGCGGTCACAATTCCGGTGTCGCTCATCGGCACCTTTGCATTTATCAGGATCTTCGATTTTTCCATCAACTCTCTCACGCTCTTTGGCATCACGCTGGCCACGGGGCTGGTGGTGGACGACGCGATTGTGGTCATCGAGAATGTGCAGCGCCACATTCACATGGAACACTCGAATGCCCGCGAAGCTACATCCCGCGCGATGCGTGAAGTCACCAGCGCGGTGATTGCGACATCGCTGGTGCTGATCGCCGTGTTTGTGCCGGTCAGCTTCTTCCCCGGCACTACGGGCATCCTCTACCGGCAGTTCTCACTCACGATTGCATTTTCTATCGCCATTTCGGCATTCAACGCGCTCACACTTTCACCGGCGCTTTCCGCGCTCTTTCTGCGCGGCGAAGAGGCGCGTCCGCGCCAACTTGATTTTCTCCACATCGACTTTGTCTCGCGCGCTTTTGCCGCATGTATTCACAGCGCCGACGACTTCATCACCTGGCTGGGGAGCATGTACGCGCGCGTGATTCACGTGGCATTGCAACTGCGCTACGTTCTGCTGCTGGTGTTCTTCGCTGGACTGGGCGCCACGGTGTGGATGTACCGCTCGGTGCCAACTGGCTTTATTCCGCAGGAAGATCAGGGCTACTTCATGGTGCTTGTGCAGGCGCCTCCCGGATCTTCAATGGCCTACACCACGGCGCTCGCAGAACGCGCGGGGGCGATGATTGACCAGGAACCTGAAGTGGGTCACCGTCTATTCTCAATCGTTGGCTTCAGCTTCGCCGGCTCCGCTTCCAATTCCGGCATGATGTTCGTGAACACGGGCCCCCTTCCCGGACAACACCGAAAAATGCGATCGACGGCGGAGGTCTTGAAAGATATCGCGCCCAAACTGCAAATGCTGATGATCGTCCCCAACGGCGGGCTGGTGGCGGCCTTCGAACCGCCGGCCGTCCAAGGCGTGGGCAGCTTCGGTGGTTTTCAATTCATGCTGCAGGACCAGGGTGGAAACACCCTCAGCGATCTGGACCGCGTGGCGCACCAGTTGGTGGCAGCTAGCGCCGGGCACAAAGAACTGACCGGCCTGTTGACAACTTTTTCCGCCAACGATCCGCAGGAGCTGGTCACCATCGACCGCGAGAAAGCTAAGACGATGGGGGTTTCTCTCTCGCAAATCTCCACCACGCTCAACGTCTTCATGGGCTCGGAGTACATCAACGACTTCGACTACAACAACCGCACCTATCGCGTCTTCGTGCAGGCTGACAAGCCGTTTCGCATGAATGCCGGCGACCTGCACAGTTACTACGTGCGCTCCGATTCCGGTGAGATGATTCCGCTGGACAATCTTGTGACGGTCACAGAGAGCGCGGGGCCGCCGGTGATTTCGCACTACAATCTTTTCCGCTCAGTAGAAATCGACGGCTCGCCGGCTCCTGGCTACAGTTCCGGCCAGGCGCTCGCGGGCATGGACAAGCTGGCCACCGACAATATGATGCAGGGCATGACATATCAATGGACCGGCTTGACGCTCGATGAGCTCGAGTCGAGCGGCAAGGCGCTCGTGATCTTCGGCCTCGGCATTCTCGTGGTCTATCTCACGCTTTCCGCGCAATACGAGAGCTTTGCGCTGCCGTTCATCATTCTGCTGGCGGTGCCCATGGCGGTGCTGGGCGCGCTGGGGCTGGTGTCGCTGCGCGGATACGCGAATGACGTGTATTGCCAGATCGGCCTGGTGATGCTGATCGGACTTTCGGCGAAAAACTCGATCTTGATCGTTGAATTTGCCGAGCAGTTGCGCAGAAAAGGCCGCTCCATTGCCGAAGCCGCGATTGAGGCCGGGGAACTGCGTCTGCGACCCATTTTGATGACATCGTTCGCGTTTGTTCTCGGCGTTCTGCCGCTGGTGTTCGCCACCGGAGCGGGCTCACTGGGCCGCCGCTCTGTGGGAACCACGATCGTCGGCGGCATGTTGCTCTCCACGGTGCTGAATCTGGTGTTCATCCCGGTGCTCTACGTAATCCTGAGCCGCCTGCTCAGGCGCGGCGATGAGCACGCGGAGCATGCCGGAGCGTAGGCGCGAGCGCTCGCTTTCTATTCCCTGGCTCCGCGGAAGGCCGCATGGTAGATGTCTTCGGCGTCCTGCTGCGACATGGGCCGGGGATTATTTTTCATCAAGCGCGTGACGCCCAAACCCGCGCCGGCAAGTTGCGGTGTCTCCTCTTCGTCGATGCCCAATGCCGAGAGGCTCATTTCCAGACCTGTGGCGTCGATCAGCCGCCACAGCCGATCGATGCCGGCTTTGGCAGTGGCCTCATTCGACGCGGCCGGCAGTGCGCCGAGTGCGAGGGCGACTGCGGCGTAGCGAGCGGGCGCCGCAGGAATGTTGAAGCGGGCAACATGGGGTAAAAGAATGGCGTTGGCGTGGCCGTGAGCCACGTGATAGCGGCCTCCCAGCGGATAGGAGAGCGCGTGCACGGCGGCCGTATTCACAGGGCCGAGGCAGAGTCCGCCATACAGGCTGCCCAGCGCCATCTTTTCGCGGGCTGCAAGATTGCCAGGTTGCCGCACCGCATCCGCAAGCGCGCCGGCGCTGAGGCGCACACCCTCAATGGCCCAGACATCCACCACCGGATGCGCAAATTTATTGGTATAGGCCTCAATGCAATGCGTGAGCGCGTCCAGGCCGGTGGCAGCGGTGACCGCGGGCGGAACGCTCAGCGTTAACTCCGCATCGATAAATGCCGCGTCGGGAACGAGCCACGGGCTGACCACGCCTTTCTTCATTTCGTCGGCGTCATCGAGCAGGATGGCGTTGGGAGAAACCTCGCTGCCCGTGCCGGCCGTGGTGGGCACGCATACAAGCAGAGGATTTCGACTCTGGACCAGACCGATGCCGAAAACTTCGCCAATCTTCTGCTTGCCGTCGAGGAGAACGGCCACGAGTTTGGCTACGTCGAGCGCGCTTCCGCCGCCGAGGCCGATGACGGCATCGGGACGGAATGCCTGGGCGCGCGCAAGGGCCGCGTTGAAACTCGAAACGGACGGCTCGGCGTCGACGGCGTCGTCAATCTGCGTGTGCGGAAGCCCCAAGAGAATGCGCTCGGCCATTTTGCGCGCGAACGGCGGCGCGATGACAAGGGCGCGTTGCACGCCGCGATCGAGGAGAAACTGGCGGCATTCGGAAAGGCAGCCGCTGCCGATGGTGAGGCGCGGAACTTGCAAGAGAGTGATGGTGTGCACGATGAGTCCCTGAAGGGAAGGCTAGTGGAACGAGCTTGCGAATGGCAATGCTGGAAGGGGGTGGGCGGCGGCTCAGGAAGCGGAATCAATGTGGCTTGACCACCTGCGGCGACCCCACTTGCGTAGCGGTTGCCGAGTACAGCCGGCAGTTGTCTGTGACCTCTTTGAAGTGGATGTAGGGATGGAGAAAGAGCGCCTCGCGCATGTCGCCTGAGCCCTCGGCAAAATCGGTGAGCCACACGCCGTCGGCTTCAGGATGGTTGTGGATGTGCAGCCACAGGCCCTTATGTACATTCGCCAGCAGGCCCCACCCGATTCTCCAATCGGCGACGGATTTTACGTTGATATCGACGGGTTCGCCGGATTGCTCGTCGATGGAGATTTTGCCTTGCATCACCTGCGCCAGGCGCTGGTTGATGTTTTTCGCCTCGAAGCGCGGATTGGGCAGAATGTCGTAAAAGAGAACGCTGCGGCCGTTGATGCGCTCGCGATGCCCGTTGGCCAGCATCATGGCCGTCATAAAATCTCCAAGCTCCTCGGTCTGCTTGTCCTCTTCCTTCTTTGCCGTCGCCTGGTCCGAGTATTTGAGCGTTTCTTTCATCACGCGCACGTCTTCCTTTTGGGTTTCCTCCGGCGTGAGGTCCTTGCCGTTCTTCTGAAGGGTGTGCTCGATGGCAATCCCGTTCACAAAGAACAGATCTCTCACTTTCGTGGTGTTCTTTTTGGTGTTGCCGCGGCTGTCGGTTTCCACGGCATTGGTCGTCACGCGGCACTCGTAGCGCTCCCGCTCGGCGGCAAGCTTGCGCTCGTTGGCAAGCGCGCGCTTCAGAATCTCTGTGGCGTTGGGCAGGGGGGCAAGGGGAACGGAATTGGAAGTTTGCGCGGCGCATACGCCGCAGCCGACGAAAGTGGCAATGAGAATGAGGATGGCGCAGGTGCGTTGCATGGGAGAGGTTTCGACGACCCGCGCGTGCGACGCGACTTCGTGCGCTTTAACGGATACGAAAACTAGGACTTTTAACCGCATGAATTCGTGCCGTCGGAGTTCGTGCTTTCCCACCCTTTCGCCCATAAACCGGGCGAAAGGATGGGGCACGGGAAGGTTCCTCTTCAAGCGACCTGAGACTTACGCCCCCACGGGCAGCGAGGGCATGGCGCCTTGGTCCTTTGCTTCTATGACCACAACGTCGAGAAGCGCCTGCACCTCGGGCACGGTCATGGTGTAGATCTCGCGGATCGAGTCGTAGCCTTCTTCGATGAGTTGCTTGAGATAGCGCCCTGCGATCTGCACGGCGAGCTGATCCGTAATCACCTTGCCGGTGCGCTGCTTCTGCTCCACCCAGGCAGTGCACGGCAAGGCGATCCACATGGGGCGGCCGTTCACGTCGAAGCGAACGTCGACTGCGTCGGCGTGGCGCGTGGCGATGGCCACGATCGTCCCTTTCCAGCAGCAGTGCAGGTCTTCGCCGCTCCAGCGGTCGGTGACGTGAAAATCATCGTACATGCTGTTAGCCTATCGTCCCGGGCGGTCGGCGGCAAGCCGCCGGCCTCGTTTGCCCCTGCGTAAACCGCACTGCTAGACTAATAGGGTTCGAGTGGCGTCATTGTCATCCGTTTCGACCCGCCCGTAAGACCATCAACGAAGGACAAAGAAACCGTGGATACACAAACCCGTCACGCCCTGAAAAAAGACAAGTTTGCCCAGGCCGCCGCATCGAGCGCCAGCTGGATCGGCGAGCACAAAACCCATGTGGTGCGCTGGGCGATCACGGCAGGAGTGATTCTTGTCCTGGGCGTTGGCGCGTTGACTTATTGGGTCTTGCGCTCATCGGCCGCCGACACCGCCCTGGGCGCGGCCCTGGATGTTTACACCTCGCCGCTGGCGCTTGCCGGGGCTCCCCCGGAGCCGGGCGTTTACTCGACAGCAGCCGACCGCTCCAAGGAAGCCAATCGCGAGTTTGTGGCGATCGCCCACGATTATGCATGGTTGCCGGCGGGCGCCAAAGCCCACTACTTTGCCGGCGTGACCTATGAGGATCTGGGCCAGACCGGCTCGGCCGAGACCCAGTTGCTGGTCGCATCGCACTCCTGGGACCGCAATCTTTCGAACCTGGCCAGGCTGGCGCTTGCCGGCCTGTACCACCAGACCGCCCGCGACAACGAAGCCATCGATCTCTATAACCAGATTGTCGCCAAGCCTTCGACTACGGTTTCAGCGGCCGTGGCTGAGCTCGATCTTGCCGATCTCTATGCCTCGGAAGGCAAGCAGGACCAGGCGCGCGCGCTTTGGGCCAAGGTCCGCGATGCCGACAAGGACGGCGCAGCAGGCCAGATCGCAGCGCAAAAGCTGGGCGAAAAGTAAGACCGCGCCCCGCGCGGAGGCCCGGCCGCCCGGCGAGATTGCACTTGACCCTCCGGCATGAGGCAAAACGAGCCTGAGCACTTTCTTCACTGCCTGCGTCTGGTACGTGATGAGCACCAGCCAGGCCATTTACGCAGGATGGATGGAGATTCCCACGAGCGCGGTACATGACGAAGCGCGCCAGCGCGCGGAAGACGCCGCGGTCTCGGCGCTCGTCGACCAATACGCCGGCGCCCTCTATCGCGTAGCCTATTCCGTCCTGCGCAATCCCTCGGATGCTGAAGACGCCGTACAGGAGGCCTTCCTGCGCGTACTGCGCCATCGGCACTCGCTCGGCGAGGTACGCGACCATCGCGTCTGGCTCATCCGCATTGTCTGGAACATCGTGCTCGACCGCAAGCGCCGGGCCAAAACCCGCCCTGAGACGGACGATGTTGCTGAGCTGGCGCGGGTGCTGCCTTCGAAGGGACTTTCTGCCGAGGCGTTGGCGTCCGCGGCCGAGCACCATGCCCGCGTGCTGGGCTGCGTGGAGCAATTGCCCGCCAAGGAGCGCGAGGTGCTGCTGCTTTCGGCCTTCGAGGAGCTCACGAGTGTGGAGATCGCCGCGGTTCTGGGCATTTCTGAGTCGAGCGTACGCTCACGGCTGTTCCGGGCCAGGAACCTGATGGCCGAGCTGCTCGACCATCAGAGGAGTTTGCGATGAATTCGAACCCTCACAATCCGATGAACGTCGCACCGAATTCCGATTTTGGGCCCGATTGCGGAGAAGACACGCTGCGGCTGGTCGCCGGCCTTCCCGCGCCTGCCGGACTGGAAGAGCGCGTGCACAAGGCGCTCCGCGCCGCGCCGCGCAACGGGCGAGTGCTGGCGTGGCCGGCGAGGCTGCGTGCGAGCACGGTGCTGGAGAGCCACTGGGTGCGAGCTGCGGCGGCAGCGGCGATTGTGTTTGTGGTGGTGGGCGGCGGTTGGGGCGTTTACAGCCGCGTACAGCCAGGACAAGCCGGCAAAGTCATCGTGATGCCACTGCGCGCGCCGAGTTCGGGCGGGTTTGGGGGAGCGGGAGCGATCCGCACGCCGCAGACGCTGCCGGGACCGAAAGTCAGTGACCAACAATCCGCGCCCACGAAGAAGCCTGTGGCGGCGAAGAAGGTCGGCGGCGCCCAGCCCGCGGCGAGTCAGGTCGCGCCACAGCCGGCGGTTTCGCGGTAGGTTTCTACTCGTCCTTCACAATCGCTCGGATCAACATTCCTAACAGCGCCAGTATCACTGCGCCCCAGAAGGCCGGACCCAATCCGTTTACGTGAAATCCCGGCACAAAAGCGGAGGCGATCAGGATCATCACCCCATTGATGACCAGCAGGAAGAGCCCCAGCGTGAGGATGCTGATGGGAAAGGTGATGATCTTGAGGAATAGGCCGACCGTGGCGTTGAGCAGGCCGATCACTAAAGCCGCGATCAGCGCCGGAATCAGGCCCGCCACGTGGAATCCGGGGACAAGATGGGAAACGATGAGCAGCGCAAGCGCACTCAAAACCCAATGGAGAAGAAGCCTCATGCTGGTGGTCTCCTGGAAACCGGCGTGCGAAGATGAGTCCGTTTGGCCGTGAAGCTGGATCGAGCGCGCCTTCCGCTCTACCCTAATTCGCTTCGATGCAAAGCGCAAGAAGGCTGTTGCTAAGCGGCGAATGAGGATTCTGCGCCGCACGCGCTCGTTTAGAGTGGAACCATGTTTGCGCGCCGCATCTCCGTCGAGCGGGTTGACGCTGCGGGCGCGCGTCACGCCGTCCCCATCCGCCAGATCGACAACTTTGCCATGCGCAACTTCACCAACGATGCGGTTTTCGACGATACGTTTCCCGCGGGCGATGGCGTGCTCGAGATTGGCCATCGCGTCCCCATCGAGCGGCTCAAAACCGCGATGGAAGACTGGTTCCGGCGCAAAGGGTACTTGGCGGCCGGCGAGCGGCTGGAAGTGGCAGAACAGTGATTAGGAATTAGTGATGAGTGGTTAGTGGGTCCCCACCCTTTCGCAGAGACCGCGAAAGGACGGGGCAACGGGCGTCGCTTCTCAGGAGTGGGACGAAACTACCCCAATTTGCGGCGGCTGCGAAGAGCTTACGGGGCAAAGCTGCGGTGCTGATTTCCAAAGGCGCAGCTCAGCTTCGCGTCGGGCCTTCAATCCCAGATTCACCTCACCTGCGGCGAGATCCCAAAGCAGCAACTGCTCCGCGGCGGCATCGTAACGGCCGGCATTGAGGCAGCGGAGCAGGGTTGAACTCGCCAGCCGTCCCGCGCCGAGGTTGAAGGTGAAATCGACCAGGGCGTCGAACTGGCCCTGGGTTAAAGCTGCCGTGACGAGGCGGCCGATGGCGCGCTCGGCCGCGGAGACATCGCCGGCCAGCAGGTTCGCGGCCTGCGGTTCGCTCATGCCATTGGGAAACGCCTCGGGCGGAACAATGCGATGGCCGTAGCCGATGGTGGGAAAACCTGCCACATCGGTGTACTGCTGGTTGCGAAACCCCTCGAAGCGCTTGATCAGATCCAATCCTTCTGCACTGAGTTGCATGGAAATCCCCTCTTCGGCCGGAAACGCACGGCCGGAAACACGAAGGGCCTGCCGAAGACCCTCCCCGGTCTTGGGAGAGGCTTTCGGCAAGCCCTAAAGCCACGCTAGCAGAAGCTCGGAATTAATCTGCAAAAAGCCGGACGGCATTTTCAATGCACCCCGGCGGGCGGCTTGCCCGCAATCTGAAGAAACCGGTTGAGGACAACGGTGAGCGACGTGTCGAAGTTCTTGTCGTGGGTCTTTTGCAGATAAGCGATCTCGATCGAATTGGTGACGGTCCAAAGGATATAGTGGCTTTTTCCGTCGTCGACCACCAGGCGAAACATAGGCAAGGGATCGGAGGCGCCGGCCACTTTGTTGGGTTCAGTGGGACCATAAGGGGCGATGAGCCGGAGCTCAAGGACGAGGTCGGCGTGGGCCGGATCGCCGACCAGCGTGTAATCGCCGGTAGCCTTGAGCGCGCCATAGAACTCGGTGTACGGGCGGTCGGGATCGCCGCTGAACGGCTCAGGAAACAGGCCGCTATCGGCGCCGGCGTTCGAGACAAAGACGGTTTTTGCCGCCGTGATCGCCGGCGGAACGGGGCCCGCCTGATCGTAGGCGGGCATCTGCGCGAAGGCGATGGCCGCAAATGAGATTGCGGCGATCACGCTCAGTCTGAAGTAAGCACTTACATTACGCATGGTTCACCTCTTTTTCTCGGACAAATCGCCGCAAAAAACGCTGCCTGGCAAGCCCATTCCGCGGCTGCCGGGAGAGCGGCCGTCCAAGAAGACAAGATATTTAGTTTCAATGCTATACCGCATCGATGCGCCCCCACAGGCTGGGGTTGTCCCGGGCGCACGACCTTGCAGAGCTGGATTTGGCCCAAAATGGGAAAATGCTCCTATGGGAGTCGGACCTGTAAACCAAACAAGCAAAGTATCTTAGCGGAAATGGCCACGGGCACCGTCCATTTGCGACAAGAATCCCCTTATCTATCTTGACAACAGCAGGGCTCGACCAATGTCAGTTTAGTAAAATAGCCAAATGGTTAGAACCAGGAAAACACGCAACTTAAAACGACGGGCTCCGCTATGGATTTATCTCGTAGCGGGAGTATCTGCCGTTACGCTGGTGGCGCTGGTGGTGCTTTTCACCACGCGCACCGTGCATGCAGATGCGAGCCTTCCTCGAGCAGCCATCAACGCACCCGCGACCGCAGCCGTAGCCAGCATGACACCCGTCTCACTGGCTCATGCGGAGCCAACGGCAGCGCATGCGGAGCCACCGGTTCCCAGGAACGGTCCCACGCCAGAGGCTCAGCAATGGAACGACAGGGTTCACGGCCTCGCGTCCTGGTACGGGGGCGTCTTTAACGGACGCAAAACGGCCAGCGGCGAGACCTTCGACATGAATGCCATGACCGCCTGCCACCCCAGCCTTCCCTTCGGTTCGATTGTGCGCGTCGTCAACCGGAGTAACCACCGCTCCGTGGTGGTGCGCATTACCGACCGCGGGGATTTGGTAGATGAGGGACGAGTCATCGATCTCTCCTACGGCGCAGCAGAGAAGCTCGGGATCACCTGGGCCGGGATTGCGCGCGTCGATCTTGAGGTCCTGACGTTGGGGAAAAAGCAGTAATCAGGGGTCAAGTTTCAGAGATCAGGACGACGGCCAGCTCTAAAGAGCTGGCCGTCTTGATTTAACCCCAAGAAAAATAAGGCCTACTGATCTTCGGGGCGCTTGTAGGGCTTTTGTAAATACTGGCGGGCTTCGTTGACCGCGCCCTGGGTGTTGTCGTTGGTCTGCACCGCCAGGCGGTACTCGTTGACGGCACGGTCGCGCTGGCCGGTCAGGTCGAAGATCTTGCCGATGGCGATATGGCTCCATACCTCGGTCCAGGGCGGCTCGTCGTCGCCGCGCAATGCGTCGCGGAAGGAGTTGACCGCAGCCTGATAGTTGCGCTGGGTGAACAGCACCTCGCCAACGCGGTAGCTGGCCAGGGAACTGATGGGGTTGGAGTCAAGCGCCTTCTTGTATTCGGCGAGCGCGTTGACCAGGTCTCCTTGCGCCACCAACTGCTGGCCCTTGAGGATGGCGATGCGCACCTGCAGGTCGGGGGTGGTCTTGAGCACCCAGTCGCCGGGATCGAGGCTGATGCGGCGGGGACGGCCGAAAGTGTCGACCACATATTGGGTATCGGTGCCCACCACGTCGATCTTCTGGTTTTCGGTTTTGCCGTCGGTTTCAATGCGGAGCTCGACCGGCATTCGGAAGAGATCGAGGTCCTGGTTGATCTCGCCGATGGTGCGGAAGCCCTTGTTATTGCCAAGTCGGTAAACCGAGTACTTGTTGGTGAAGCTGGGCGCCCCTGTGCCGTCGACCCATTGGGAAAAGAACGGGAGCAACTGCTGCTGGCTCAGCTCCTCTGAGACCTTTTCAAAGTCCTCAGTGCGGATGGAGCTATCCGTAAATTGGCTGAGCACGCCTTTGAGGATCGCAAGAAAAGCCTTGTCGCCCACTTCGCCGCGGAGCATGTGGAAGATCATGGCGCCTTTTTCGAGGGTCATGGACTGGAACTGCGGCGAGAAGGGATCGAGGCGGTTGTCGCCCGAAAGCGGAATGGTGTCGTAAGCCAGGGCGCCGGCGGCCACGTCTTCCATGGCGGCGCGGAGAGCGTTCTTGCCGCTTTCGTCTTCCACATACATCAACTCGCCGTAGCGCGACATGCCGTTAGTGATCCAGGCGTCGTTGAGTGTGTGAGGGCTGATTTCCAGTCCCCACCACTGGTGGGCGATGGTGTTGGCCAGCAGCCGGATGCCGGATTTGTCGCCCACACGCGAGCCCTGAAGGGCGGCCAGCTCGGGGGCGTAGGCAGCGGGCAGGGTGTCGTCGGGCAGCTCCACGACGTTCAGGTGGGTGGTTTCCGGTTCGCCGAAGCTGTCGGTAAAGAAGTCGAATTCTTTGGTAGCGGTTTGGGCCAGCTGGTTGCCCGAGGCCTGATGGCTGATGGTGAGATACACCTTGACGTTGCCGCCACCGGCCGAAAAGGGATCGGCAAAACGGCCGGCGATCACAGTGCCGGGAAAGCCCGGCTTGGCCCATTTGAAGTCCCACTCGGAGCCGGGCTTGCCGCTTGAGAGGGTGACGGACTTGGGCGTTCCCGTGGAGCCGCTCGCGAAAACCCGCATGCCCTGGGGCACGCGGATGTGCATCTCGGCGGTAAAGCGGTCGGTCATGTAGCCGGTGGTGGGGAACCAGCGGGCCGGATAGAGCAGGTAGCTGATGGGTTCCTGAATGGCTGCAAGTTTCAAGCCTTCAATGGGGCCGTCTTCGTTGCCGGTGATGGTGCCGTCGTAAACGAAGGTCCAGTGCGAGGTTTGGCCGGCGACGAAGGGCGTGGCGGGGGTGACGCGAATGGAGCCATCGGCAGTGCGCTCGCCCTCGAGCAGCTTGCCGGTTTCATCGCTGATCTTGGTGACCTTGAGCGCGGGATGAAAGCCGAACGTGACCACGTCGAGATTGGCGGGCGCGGTAAAACTGACCGTGGTGGTGGCCGTAAGGTGGTGCGCCGTCGTATCCAGTTCGGCGTCAATCACATAGCCGGTGATGTTCAACGCCGGGCGATCCCTCTGCGCGGCTGCGGGAACTACCGCCATGCCGGCGCAGGCGAATGCCAGAAGACCCATCGTGAACCGGCTGAGGAGCCGGCCCTTCATTGCATTGAGACCTGCAGCGTGTCGAACCATCGCATTGATTCTCTGTTCGGTCATGGCCTCGCCGTCATTCGTGGGCCGGGAGTACGTCCTTGGGGAAATCCCGGATTGGTTCAAGGTTGCGCGGCTTTCTGAGCCGCCGGATCTGCCGTTTCAATCTCCCGGGCAACGAGGTCCGCCACGGTATCGATAGCGCCCAGGTCTTTATCCCGGCCGGCAGCCGTGCGCACGTGCAACGCCTCGCGGATGGTCCCCAACTCCTTCATCATGGACTCGCGAGCGGGGCCGTCGGATAGCAACTGCCTGAGGTGTTGGACGATATTTGCCGCCGTGAAGTCCTGCTGGATGAGCTCGGGAACCACGCGCTTGCCGGCAATGAGGTTGGCCATGGCCACATGGGGCACCTTTACCAGACGTCTGGCGATAGCATACGTCAGCCGCGAGACGCGGTAGACCACGACGAAGGGATTGCCGATGAGCGCGGCTTCGACGGTGGCGGTTCCGCTGGCTACCACCGAGGCGCGTGCATGGAAAAGCGCGGCCCGCGCGTCTTCGACCAGACGGACAGGGAGCCCACCGCCGTATTTCTCGGCCATGCGCACGACGACTTTGCGCTGGGTCGCGTCGAGCGTGGGTGCAAGAGGAATCAAAAACTCGTAAGTTTCCTCCGGACTGGTGCCGGGCGGCTCGGGCGAATGCAGATCCCAGGCCGCCTCGAGCATCTCTGGCAGATTGGCTTCTATTTCCTTCATGCGGCTGCCGGGCAAGAGGCCGATCCAGATTTTGGCGGGGTTGAGCCTGTTTTCGGCGGCAAATGCCTCGCGGCTGATGGCCGGCGGCGGCAGATCGGCGAGAGGATTGCCGACGAACTCGGCCTCGACGCCGCGCTCGCGGTAGAACGACTCCTCAAACGGGAAGATGACCAGCATGCGCTGGATGAATTCGCGCACTTTGTGGATGCGGCCCTGTTTCCAGGCCCAGAGCTGCGGGCTCACAAAGTAAATGACGGGGACGCCGAGGCGGTGCAACTCTTTGGCGAGGCGGAAATGAATTTCGGGGAAGTCGATGAGCACGGCCACGGTGGGCCGGCGCGCGCGAATGGCCTGCTTGAGCTTGCGGAACTCTGCGTAGATGCGCGGCAGGTGCAGCAAGATTTCCGTGAATCCCATGACCGCCATATCTTCAGAGCGGACGACGATCTCCACTCCGGCGGCAGCCATGCGCAGACCGCCCATGCCAAACAGCTTCGCTGTTTTAGCTTTTGGAGTGAATTTGTGGGACAGGGCCGTCGCCAGCAGCGCCCCGTAGAGCTCGCCGCTGGCTTCGCCTGCCGAGATGAAGATGGTGGGGGTCATGGCTCAAGGAGCTTTCAAGCGCATCTGGTTCCCATCATATCGGCTTGGCGCGCGGCGGGAGGGGGGATTACGCGGGAGTGGGGGGGCGGCCCGCAGCGGGACAGGGTGGGACGCGGCCAGGGCTCACTCCCCGGCTGTATAACGATGTTCCAGCAGCAGATGGGCGGCGCCGAATTTCCATGACACCCTTTGCAATGAGGGGTAGATTGGCTGCATGAGCTTCCCTAAGGCCGACATAAGGCGGGCCTTCGACGAAGACGAATTCTTCCCCGTCTTCCAGCCCCAGGTGGAGTTGCGGACAGGCCAGCTAGTCGGATTCGAGGTGCTGGCGCGTTGGCGGCACAAGAAGCTGGGCGCGGTCGGGCCGGATGACTTTATCCCCGCGTTGGAGCAGTGCGGACTCATCGACGAGTTGACGCGGGTGATGCTCGAGAAGGCCTTCCGTTGCCTGGTTCTGCGCGAGGGGACGTACAACCTGGCGGTGAATGTTTCGCCTCGCCAGCTTCTTGGATTGAATCTCTCGGAACGCTTGCTGGCCGTGGCCGGAGAAGGCTGCTTTCCGATGAACCGGCTGACCATGGAGATTACAGAGAGCGCGCTGGTGGACGATCTGGAGCGCGCGCAGGCGGCGGCCCGCGAGTTGAAGGACCTCCAGTGCAAGCTCTCGCTCGACGACTTTGGGACCGGCTACTCCAGCCTGAAGCACCTGCATGCGCTGCCGTTCGACGAGTTGAAGGTGGACCGGAATTTCGTCAATTCCATGACGGAAAAGCGCGAGAGCCGGAAGATTGTGGCGGCGGTTGTGGGGCTGGGACAGAGCCTGGGACTGAAGACCGTGGCCGAAGGCGTGGAAACCCAGGAGCAGGCCAATATGCTGCTATGGCTGGGCTGCGACCTGGGGCAGGGATGGCTTTTCGGCAAGCCGTGCACGGCCGAGGAGATCCCCAGCGTGGTCACAAATCTGCGCGGCCACTGCGCCTCCGTCGTCATGCCGATCGATCCGGACGGGAATACGATCATGAGCCTGGAGGCGCGGCCGGCGCAGCGGCTGGCGCAGTTGCAGGCGATTTATGACGGCGCGCCGGTGGGCCTTTGCTTTCTGGATCGCAATCTGCGCTACGTGAGCCTGAACAAGCGGCTCTCGGAGATGAACGGCGTTCCCGCCGTGGAGCATCTGGGGAAAACGGTGGCGGAGATCATTCCCAAGCTCTTTCCGGTGGTCGAGCCGTATATTCGGCGGGCCATGCTGGGAGATCCTGTGACCGGCGTGGAGGTAAAGAAGCCCCCGGGCAAGGGCCAGACGGAAGGCCAAACGATTCTGCTGTCGTACCAGCCGGCGCGCGACGAGGCGGGGGAAATCCTCGGGGTTTGCGTGGCGGTGATGGACGTGACGAAGAGCAAGCGCACCGAGGCGGCGCTGCGCGAAACCGAAGATCACTATCGCCACATGATGCAGCTCGGGCCGCATGTGCCGTGGGTTCTGGATGCAAAGGGCAAGGTGATTGACGCGAGCCCGCGCTGGGAAAGCGTCACGGGACAGAGCATGGACGAGGCGATGGGCAACGGATGGCTGAAGATGCTGCATTCCGACGACGTAGAACCCACGCGCGCGGCGATCCGGGCTTTGCTGCGCACGGGACTGCCGATCGACGTCGAGTACCGGGTGCGGACAGCTGGCGGGGATTGGGTGAGGATGCGCTCGCGGGGCGCGCCACGCTTTGGGCCGAATGGATCGATCATTTACGTCTATGGCGTGGTGGAGTTGGTGCATGACGGAATGCCGCTGGCGGACGAGTTGCGCGCGCACGAGACCGCGCTGCATGCGGCGTTGGACACCGTCCCTTTCGGCATCGTTCTGGCCGATGCCAGCGACGGCAGCATTTTTATGATCAATGCGGCCGCGGAAAACTTGTTGGGCGGCGACGTGCGTCCCGGCCAGAAGATTAATGAATATACCAAGCTGCACGTGACCACGCCGGAAGGACGGCTTTTGCAGTTCGATGAGTTTCCGATCGTGCGCGCGACCCTCCATGGGGAGCCGGTCCCGGCCAAGCAGATCGTGTTCCAAAGGTCCGACGGAAAACGGCTTCCTCTTTGCGCGGCGAGCAAGCCAATTTACTCCGACCAGGGCCACCTGATCGGCGGCCTGCTGATTCTGAGGGATGCTGAAACCGAGCCTTCCTGCGCCTTCGAATGGGATATGCAAGCGGCGCGGTAGACCTTGATTCCGCACCATCATCACAAGTGGTAGGCTTTCCTGTGGAATCGCGACAGGAGGAAGCCATGCGGATTTTTTCCTCGCTCTGGATTGCGGGCGTGCTGTTGGTTGCAGGCAGGTTGGGGTTGGCGGCGCAGACCGGGCCGTTGCCGGCACAGACGGCGGCTCCCGCGCATCCAACGAGTGTGCAGCCTGTGGCCGGACAAGTTCAGCTGGCGGACAATCCCGTGGCCGATCCCAAAGCCGTTGTCACCTTCGGCAATGCGCGGTTCACTATCCTCACGCCGCAGTTGATTCGCATGGAGTGGTCGGCTACGGGCAAGTTTGAGGATCACGCGTCGCTGGTGTTCATCGACCGGCGGCTGCCGGTGCCGAAGTACACGACGAGCACTGTGAAACTGGGGGGCGTGCACGTCTTGGAAATCAAGACGGCGGCGCTCTCGTTGCATTACGTAATCACGGATGGCCTGACCGTCGATAAGACTGCATTTGGACCGGACAATCTGAATATCGCAGTGCCGATGGGAGACGGCAACGCGAGCTGGCGTCCGGGGCAGACCGACCACGCCAACTTGCAGGGGACGACGCGCACTTTGGACGGGGCGCGGGGCAGCAAAACCCAACAACCCATCGAGCCGGGGCTGATTTCGCGCGAGGGTTGGGTGGTGGTGGACGACTCCGCGTGGCCGCTGTTTGACTCCACCGATTTCCAATTTGCGAACGGCGAAAAGAGTCCGTGGCCGTGGGCCATGGCGCGGCCGGCGAACGAGGCTCCGGGCAAGTACACCGACTGGTACTTCTTCGGCTACGGCCACGACTACAAGCAAGCACTTAGCGATTTCGTCAAAGTCGCCGGACGTATTCCGCTGCCGCCGCGCTTTGCTTTCGGCGTGTGGTGGTCGCGTTACTGGGCCTACAGCGACCAGGAACTGGACGAACTGGTGCGCGGCTTCCGCGAAAACGATACGCCGCTCGATGTGCTGGTGATCGACATGGATTGGCACCTGAGCCAGGAACAACTGAAAGCCATGGGCGCGAAGGATCAGTCGGGTTACCAGCTGGGCTGGACCGGCTACACGTGGAACAAGATCCTGTTTCCCGATCCCGATGCATTCCTGAAAAATGTTCGCGACGAAGGCCTGAAGACCACGATGAATCTGCATCCCGCTTCGGGCATTCAGCCGTGGGAGGCTGCGTACCCGGCGATGGCGCGGACAATGGGGATTGATCCGGAAACCGGGAAATACGTTCCCTTCGATCCCACGGACAAGACGTGGGCGACGAACTACTTCGATCTGGTACTGCACCCGCTGGAGAAGCAGGGCGTCGATTTCTGGTGGCTCGATTGGCAGCAGCAGCCCTTGATGACAAAAGTGGCGGGCCTGACCAATACCTGGTGGCTGAACTACCTGCACTTTACCGATCAGCAGCGCGAAGGCAAGCGGCCGCTGCTGTTTCATCGCTGGGGCGGGCTGGGCAACCATCGCTACCAGATCGGATTTTCAGGCGACACCATCTCGGTGTGGGAGTCGCTGGCCTTCCAGCCGTGGTTTACGGCCACAGCGGCCAACGTGGGCTACGCCTACTGGAGCCACGACATCGGCGGACATATGCCGGGCGCGGTCGATCCGGAGCTCTACACGCGCTGGGTGCAGTTTGGCGCCTTTTCGCCTATTCTGCGCACGCACACCACCAAGAATCCCGATGCGGAGCGGCGCATCTGGGCGTATCCCGAACCGTATGCGTCGGTGCTGCGGTCGGCGTTTCAGTTGCGCGAGGCGATGGAGCCGTATCTCTACACCGAGGCGCGGCGGACGTACGATACGGGCGTGGCGTTCCTGCGGCCGCTCTATTACGACTGGCCGGAGGACGACGCCGCGTACACGAGCAAAGGCGAGTACCTTTTCGGCGACCAGATGCTGGTGAGCCCCGTGACCGCTGCGACCGACAAGATCTCAGGCCTGGCGACGGAGCAAATCTGGCTGCCCAAAGGCGACTGGATTGAATGGCCGACGGGCAGGCACTTTGCGGGGCCGGTGAACGTGAAGCGGAGCTTTACGATCGCGCAGATTCCGGTGTATGTGAAGGCCGGAGCGATCATCCCCATGCAGTCGCCGATGCTGCATACGAGCGAGAAGCCCGTCGATCCGCTGATTTTGAATGTGTGGCCGCTCGCGCCGGGCTCGAGCTCGAGTTACTCGGTCTATGAGGATTCGGGCGCGTCGGTCGAGTATCAGAAGGGCGTGTTCGCGCGCACGCCGATCAAAGCGGCACAAACGGCTGATCCGTTGCGCGTGGAGATCGGGCCGGTCGAGGGCAGCTATCCCGGCATGTTGAAGACACGCGGCTACGAGTTGCGATTGCCCGCCGATTGGCCGCCGGTTTCTGTGACCGTCAACGGCAAGGCTTTGAAGCCGGTAAAGCCGGGTCAGACGGGTGGATGGACGTTTGAAGGCAATACGCTGACGACGGTGATTTCCGTGCCGGCTGAGAGCACTGCCGCAAAGGTGGTTGTGGAGGTGCGGCGGGCGAAGGGATCGGCGGCGCGGCGTAGCGAACTCGACGGATTTGCCGGCAAAATGACCTTCGTGCGCGGCGCGTACGACGCCATGCAACAGACCGGGCCGGTGGCCGGCCCATCTCTGGCGTTAATCGGTGCCATGCAGAGCGGCGACCGGCTCAGCTACTACCCCGAAAAGATCGACGGCGAGCTTGCGCACTTCCAAGAGGCGCTGAAACAGGCGCAGATGGACCTGGCCGCGCTGGACAAGGAGTTCGAAAAGCGGCTGAGCGATACGTCGCGGCGCATCGGCGGATCGGCGCTGGCTCCGGCCGATGTCGAAAGCGAGAAGCAGAAGCGCCGCGACGCATTGCATCGGGCCGAGGCGCTGCTGGCGGAGGCGGCGAAATAGTTACGCCTTCTCGGCGCGTTGGCGAACGTTGTTGTTGATCATGGCCCAGCCGCCTTTCATTCCCTTCTTGGTTTCCTCGGGAATGTTTCCAAAACCTGCGTGGTAGAACTTGATGAGCGTTTCGCCGTCCTGCTCGCTGAGGCGGTATTGCACGTTGTTGGCGACGGGGTAGGACATCATGAGCGGCCCCGAAAACTCCAGCAGCGTGGGGCGCTTGATGGCCTGCACGGTGGCCCAGCAGTGGCCGTTATTGTCTCCCAGGTCGCGGAACCAGCGGCCGCCGGGCCAGGCCTCAAGCTTGAACGGCATCGGCGTGCCGTCATCCTTTTCAAAACTGGAGCCGAGTTGCTCGATCAATGCGTCGAAGGTGACTTCGAGCGAGGCTTTGACGCGGATCTCCTGCTCGATTTTGAAGGTGAGAGATTCGAGATCGGGTGCGGTGAGAGTGGTCATAGATCCTCCTTGGGGATTTTGGGGTTTGGTAAGTCCGGCTGCTCGGAAGTGGGGACGGAGCTGGCTTGCGATTCGGCGCGCTCTTTCACGCGTTGCAACTGGTGACGCCAGAAACGCTCGAAAGTCTCGGTCCACTCGTGCATGGGCTTGATCGCCTCAGCGTTGGTGCGGTAAAGGCGATGGCGGCCGTTGCGGCGCACGCGCACCAGCCCGACCTCGCGCAAAACGCCGAGGTGCTTCGAGACCGACGGCTGATCGAGGCCCACGGCCACTACGATCTCTCCCACTTGGCGCTCGTCCCCGGCCAGGAAGGTGAGGATTTGGCGGCGGCGGGGCTCGGCGACGGCGTTGAAGGGATCGGACGTGGTTGCTGCTCTTGCCATGATCGAAACATTACATGCCTATATGGGAATATGTCAAGAGATTTCTTTTTCTACTTTTTGGGGCGGGCTCGCGGGCGCTCAACCAATCCATGCATTGATTGATGCATTGGTTGAAACGGATTGCCGAGGGGTGGGGGCCGGTGTATGCTCCCCGGCATGAAGAATTCGGTGCTTTTGCCTCTTATTGCCTTGGCGCTTGGCGCGGCGGCTTTCCTGGCCCACGCGAAGGCGCCCGCCGCAAATTCGCAGCCGAAGGAGGCTGCACAGCCCATGAAAACCTGGTTGATCCGCATCATTCCGCCGCGGCCGACCTTTGCCGAGGACGCCACGCAGGCCGAGCAGGCGCTGATGGAGCAGCACTTGGCTTACTGGAAGGACCTGAGCGACGAGGGCCTGTGGCTGTTTGGCGGGCCGGTGCTCGATCCCAGGGGTGTGTACGGCGTCCTGGCGGTGCGCGCGGCAACGGAAGACGAGGCGCGTGCGTTGGGGAATGGCGATCCCGCCGTGAAGGCTGGGGTGATCAAGATTGACGTGGCGGAGATGCGGGTGGTGTTTATGCCGGTACATCCTTCGGCAACTCGATGGCAATGAACGACTTGAGTCAATTGGTCTTTCGCCCGCCAAGGCGGGCTTACCGCACAGAATTCTATTCTGGAACCCCCAGGCTTGCGCCTGGGGCTACCATCTGTCGCCCGCTACGCGGGCTCGCGCAAGACACGATCGGCTATAGTTTTCGGCAAGGGCTTCCTCTGCCAGGAAAGGAATTTTGCGCATGACTTTGGATCGTAGGGCGTTTTTGAACGCGTGCCGTTTCGCGGGAATTGCTTCGCCGCTGCTGCCGGGGATTTTGTTGACGCTGGCTGCGCAGGCGCAGGTGATGAGTCCCGATGCGGGCGCCAGCGCTGAGGTGAAACCGGCGGCGCTGCCGAAGATTACGGACGAGATGCTGGACCGGGCGGCGGAGCTGGCGGGGGTGGGGCCGTTCACGGCCGAGCAGAAGAAGATGATGCTCGACGGGCTGAACGACCAGCGCGATGGATATGCGCAGATTCGCGCGCTGACGCTGACCAACGATGTGCCGCCGGCGTATGTGTTTCATCCGGGACCGGCAGTGGCAACCATCTGTGATCCGAACTGCGAGACGCTGCCGCGCCGCGAAGGGGAAGAGAGGATTACGATTACCGACGATGGCGGGTACGGACATCGGCCGGTTCCGGCAAATATCGAAGACATGGCCTTCTGGTCTGTGCTCGAACTCGGTAAGGCTTTAGGCTTCGGCAAGGTCAAATCTGTTGATCTGACCAAGATGTACATTGATCGCCTCAAGCGCTACGACGCGAAGCTGCATTTCGTCATCACGCTCACCGAGGAGCGAGCCATTGCGCAAGCAAAGAAAGCCGATGAGGAGATTGCCGCGGGAAAGTATCGCGGGCCGCTGCATGGGATTCCGTGGGGCGCGAAGGATTTGCTTGCAGTCAAGGGCTATCCGACGACTTGGGGCGCGGGAGGGTTCGAGCATCAGTCGTTCGACGAAGATGCAACGGTTGTGAAGCGGCTGGATGAGGCCGGTGCGGTTCTGATTGCCAAATTCTCGCTGGGCGCGCTGGCCATGGGCGACAAGTGGTTTGGCGGGCGGACGCGCAATCCGTGGAATCCGGCGCAGGGGTCGAGCGGATCGTCGGCCGGGTCGGCGAGCGCAGTGGCCGCGGGCTGCGTAGGGTTCGCGCTGGGCTCGGAGACGCTAGGATCGATCTCTTCACCTTCAACGCGTTGCGGCTGCTCCGGCCTGCGGCCGAGCTTTGGCCTGGTGCCGCGCACCGGCGCGATGGCGCTGAGCTGGACGATGGATAAACTGGGGCCGATCTGCCGTTCGGTGGAGGATTGCGCGCTGGTGCTGGGGGCAATCGCCGGGCCGGACGGCAAGGATCTGTCGGCAGCGACGGCGAGCTTCGACTGGAATCCGGGGTTGGACTGGAAGCAGCTGCGGATCGGCTACCTGAAAAGTGAATTCGATCCGCTGCCGGCATTGAAGCTGAAGGAAGCGACACCGGACGAATCCGCCGAAGACAAGAAAAAGCGCGAGGACGCGAATGCCGAGATGCAAGCCGGGCGGGCGCGGCGCGAGTACGACCGGCGCTACGAGCAGGCGGCGCTCGAAAAGCTGCACGGGATGGGAGTCAATCTAATTCCTGTTGAACTGCCAAAATTGCCGTGGGATGCGATGGTTCCGCTGCTGACGGCTGAGGCGGCGGCGGCCTTCGACGACCTGACGATGACGGGACGCGACAAACTGCTGACCGAGCAGGGACCGGAGGATTGGCCAAACGATTTCCGCGTGGCGCGTTTCTATCCGGCGGTCGAGTACATCCAGGCCAACCGGGCGCGCACGCTCGCGGTGCGGGGGTTGGCGAAGCTCTTCGAGCAGGTTGACGTGATTATGACGCCCTCGACCGATGCGCAGTTGATCGCGACCAATTTGACAGGGAATCCCGCAGTGATTGTGCCCAACGGCCTGCGCGGAGACGACGCGCCCCAGCCGCCGCTGATCGACGACGGCGATCACGACGACATCGGCGGGCCGGGCACGCCGGTATCGCTCACGTTTCTGGGCGGCTTATATCGGGACGCGACAGTGGCGGCGTTTGCGCGCGCGTATCAGCAGGCGACGGGGCTCGAAAAGCTGCATCCGAAGTTGGACTAACAACTGCCTCCGCGGTCTCCCACCCTTTTCGCAAAAAGCGCGAAAAGGATGGGGCACGGCAACTCTCAACGAGATGCTTACTTCGGCTGCGGCTGGGCCGGCGCAGTTGCCGGAGCGGGCGCTGACGGTGGCACGGGAGCCGTGGGCTGCGCAGGCTTTGTGGATTGCGCGGGCATCGAGGCAGGCGTTGCAGGCTTAGCAGGAGCCGTGGCCGCGGGCGCCGCAGGAGTTGCGGGTTGGGTTGGCGCAGCATTCGGCTGCACACCTGCGCCGGGGTGCGGCGGGACCGGAGCCGGATGAGGCGGCATTCCGGGACGCGTCGGCTGAGCTGGCGGCTCCAGCATTTCCACCAGCTCGATATCGAAGATCAGGTCGGCCTTCGGCGGAATCCCGGGGTGCTTTGGGTCCGCGCTCGGGTGTCCCAGCTCTCCGTAGGCCATCTGGTAAGGGATGAACAGCCGCCGTTTGCCGCCGACATGCATCCCCTCGAAGCCCAGATCCCATCCGGGGATCATGCCCGGCCGGCCCTGCAAGAACAAAATCGGCTGCCCAGCCTCCATCTTCGGCTTGCCGTCATCTCCCCTCACCGGTTTGAGCGAGCTGTCATAGACGGGCTCTGCCGGATGGTCATTGGACGAATCGAACTTGAGGCCATCGGCCGCCAGCCAGCCCGTGTACCTGACCCGGTAGATCTTATGCGGCTCTGCGATGGGCCCGGGGCCGACCTTGATCTCTTCATAGCGCAGTGAGAACGGCACCTTGACCGGCCCATGAGCCACCACGGGCACGCCGGGCGGCAGCTTGATCCACGCCGGGGGCGCACTCGCGGTTGTGGAGGGTTTTTTGGCGGACGCGGTACCGGCCGGAGTCGAGCTCTTGGGAGCCGGCGTTGCGGAGGTCGATGGCTTCGAGGGGGTTTGGGCACTTGCGGCGAGTGTTGCTGCCGCGACGATGATGGCTAGGACAAATCGATTCATGACGGGTCCACTTCCTGGATAGATTCCAAAAGGGAGTGTATCAAGCCGGAGCGACCAACGCGAAGGGCGCGCAGCGGTGATTCAGGGTCTGGTGACGCTAGCCAGCCAGCATGCCGGCAAGCAGCGCGGTGCGGGGCGCGAGATGTTCGATGAGGACCGATTCGTGCCGCGCATGAGCGCCTTCACCCACCGCGCCCATGCCGTCGAGCGTGGGAATGCCCAGCGCCGCAGTGAAATTCCCATCGGATCCGCCGCCGGTTGAGGCTTCGCTTAGTTCGAAGCCGAGTTCGCGGGCGAGCCCGTATGCCTGGCGGAAGAGCCGCACGGTGCCGCGGCTGCGCTCCATGGGCGGACGGTTGATGCCGCCCGTAACGATGAGCGTGCAGCGCGGATCGGCGGGCCGCAGCGCGGCAAATTTGCGCGCGATGCTCGGCCCATCGGCCAGGCGCGGAATGCGCACGTCAATATCGGCCTGCGCATGCGCGGGAACCACGTTGCTTTTGGTGCCGCCGGCGGCCACGCCCACGCTTACAGTGAACCCGCGCTTGAGATCGGTCCAGCCGCTGACGGTTGCGATGACGTGGGCCAGCTCAAGGAGAGCGTTGGCGCCTTTCTCGAAGTCGACCCCGGCGTGTGCGGCGACGCCTTTGACCAAGACATGCCAGTCGCCGACGCCCTTGCGTGCGGTTTTGTAGGCCAGCCCCTGCGCGGGCTCGAGCACGTTGACGGAAGAGCACTGCCGTGCGAGATTCTCCGTGATGGGCCGCGAAACGGGGCTGCCGATCTCCTCGTCGCTGTTCAGAAGGACGATGATTTCGCGGCGCAGCAGGCGAGCTTCCATGAGCAGTTCGATGGCAGTCGAGGCCATGGCCACGCCGGCTTTCATATCGAGGGTTCCGGGCCCCCAGAGGCGGCCGCCGCGCGCGCGGCAAGGCATGGATTGGAGTGTGCCGAGCGGCCAAACCGTATCGAGATGGCCGAGAAGGAGGATGGGCCTGTCGTCAGCGCGGGCGGATTTCCGCGGACCGAAGCGCACTTCGAGAACGTTGCCATGAGCCCGTTGCCGATGCAGCTTGATGCGCCCGCCGAGCTGCTTGAAGTGCGCGGCGGCAAGGGCAACGCAGGCGTCGACCGCGGATTTCGATTCGGTGGGCGACTCGGCCAGAACGAGCTTGCGGGTGAAATCGAGGAGCGAGCGCTCTTTGCGGCGCGCCCCGGCCAACAAGGCGCGCATGGGAAATTCGGTCTCGGCGGTGGTTCGCAATCGTGCTCCTTGACTCCCCGATGGCAGAGTGCAACCAGCGGGGAGGCTTTCTGATTCTACGCCACTTACGGCGGTATCATGCGCATGTCACGGAGGACGGTGGGAGAGTCCCCACATGTGCATAGTGTGGCAAATTTGCCACACGACAGGATTTGCCAGTGCCGTCTAATCTAAACACTGCACAGGTTTTTCCTGCATTTGGGGGTTCGTGTTTGGCTCAACTGGCGCACCTGGAACAGACGATCGCGGCACCGCTTGAATTCTCGGGAGTCGGGCTGCATTCCGGGGCTCCCGTGACGATGCGGCTGTTGCCTGCCGCGGCCGGATCGGGCATTGTTTTCCGGCGCACCGACCTCGACAACTTCGAGATTCCCGCCACCGGGCGCAATGTGGCAAAGGTGAGCTACGCCACGAGCTTGATGCGCCAGGGCGTGCTGATCCAAACCACCGAACATCTGCTCTCGGCGTTTATCGGCATGGGCGTCGACAACGTGATTGTGGAGATCGACAACCTCGAGTTGCCCATTCTGGACGGGAGCGCTCAGCCCTATGTGGAGGCGTTCCAGCGCGTGGGGATTCGCGAGCAGCGGCGCAGGCGCGAGACGTTGCGCATTCTGCATCCGGTGGAAGTGCGCGAGGGCGACAAGTTCATCGGCGTGTATCCGGGCAGCGGCTACCGGGTTTCGTACACCATCGATTTTCCCGCGCCCATCGGCCAGCAGAAGACGTGCGTGGACTTGGCGGCGGAGATGTACGGATCGACGATTGCTCCGGCGCGCACGTTTGGCTACAAGGCCGACGAGAGCAGGCTGCGCGATATGGGGCTGATCCGCGGCGCGGGCCCGGACAATGCGATCATCCTGGGCGAAAACGGCCCGGAAAATGGCCCGCTGCGCTTTCCCGACGAATACGTGCGGCACAAGGTGCTGGACCTGATCGGCGACCTGGCACTGGCCGGACGCCGGCTCGAGGGCCACGTGGTGGCGATGCGCGCCGGCCACGCCATGCACACCGCGCTGGTGGCGCGGCTGATCAAAGACCGCTCGGCATGGGAGCTGGCGCATGTGCCGGTAGCGCCGCCGGAAGCGAGTGACGCGCAGCCGGAAGAAGATTCCGGCGTGGCGCAAGCGGCGCTGGCGGGCGCGTAAACAGGGTCCTTTCCCCGAACGCTAAACTCTGAATTCCGCATCGTAGGAGTTCCCGATGCCCACTCCCGTCAACCGCCGCACCGTCGATCTTTCCGCGTACCCTGACCTTGCCGTCGTCTATCTCGGCATGCGCGTCAACCGCATCACGGGCGTCAAGACCGTCTTTGGATTCGGCCCTAAAATCGCCGACTCCGTCGCGGCTCAGCCGGACGGCCTGCTCCGCCACGAAAACTTCTTCTTTTCGCTCTTCCCCATGCACGTGGGCATGCGTCAGTACTGGCGCGACATGGCGTCCCTCCTCGCCTGGACCCGCTCCGAGCCGCACCGCCTGTGGTGGAAGAACTTTTTGCGCGATTCCGGAGGGACCGGCTTTTGGCACGAAACCTACACCATCCGCGGCGGCATGGAAGCTATCTATGACGACGTCGCCCCGAAGATCGGCTTCATGAGCTTCGCGCCCATCGTTCCCGCCCGCGGATCCATGTTCACCGCTTCGCACCGCTCTGCCCGCGCTGATAACCCCGAACCGGTGATTCCCGAGTCTGAGCTTTACGAAAAATAGCGACGATTCTCCGCGCTTGGCCCCTCAGTCGGGAATCCTTTCAATCGCCATCGCCGTGGCTTCGCCGCCGCCGATGCAGAGCGAGGCGATGCCGCGGCGGAGACCGTATTTCTCAAGCGCGCCCAGCAGCGTGACGAGGATGCGCGCTCCGGAGGCGCCGATGGGATGGCCAAGTGCGCATGCGCCGCCGTGCACGTTGACCTTCTCGTGCGGCAGTCCGAGATCGCGCATCGCCGCCATCACGACCACGGCAAAGGCCTCGTTGATCTCGAACAAATCGACGTCTGCAAGAGACCAGCCGGTGCGTTCGGCGAGCAATCGCATGGCGCCGATGGGCGCAGTGGGATAGAGTGCGGGCTGGTTGGCGTAGCTCGAGTGCGCGACGATCGCGGCCAGCGGCTTGAGGCCGCGCTGTTCAGCTTCAGACCGGCGCATCAGGACCAGCGCGGCAGCGCCGTCCGAAATGGCGCTTGAATTGGCCGCCGTCACCGTGCCGCCTTCGCGGAATGCCGGCTTGAGGTGAGGAATTTTGTCGGGCGTAGCCTTGAGCGGGAGCTCGTCGTGCGCGATTTGGCGCTCGGTTTTGCCGGCTCTAACAGTGAGCGGGATAATTTCAGACGCAAAAGCGCCCTCGGCGCTGGCTTTTTGCGCGCGAGTGAGGGAGGCGAGGGCGAATGCGTCCTGCTCTTCGCGGGTGAAGGCGTAGCTTTGCGCGCAATCCTCGGCGAAGGTGCCCATCAGGCGGCCTTTGTCATAGGCGTCTTCCAGGCCGTCGAGAAACATGTGGTCGAGAATGCGGCCGTGGCCCATACGATAGCCGGAACGCGCGCGGTCGAGAAGATAAGGCGCGTTGCTCATGCTCTCCATGCCGCCGGCGACCACGATGCTGGCGCTGCCGGCAAGCAAAAGATCGTGCGCGAGCAGGCCGGCCTTCATGCCCGAGCCGCACATCTTGTTCACGGTGGTTGCGCCGGCGGAAACGGGCAAACCCGCGCCCAGAGCGGCTTGCCGCGCGGGGGCCTGACCCTGCCCCGCGGTAAGCACGCAGCCGAAGAGGACTTCGTCAACGGCGTCGGCAGGGATTGCCGCACGTTCGACGGCAGCGCGGATGGCGGCAGCGCCAAGCTCTGGAGCAGCGAGACCGCTCAAATCGCCCTGGAAAGCGCCGATGGGTGTGCGCGCGGCACCTACGATGACGATGGGATCGAGTTTGGGCATCGCGTCTCCTTCGGTCACCGCGGCGCCATGCGCAGCGCGCCGTCCAGGCGGATGGTTTCGCCGTTGAGCATGACGTTCTCGACGATGTGGCGGACGAGCGCGGCAAACTCCGCGGGACGGCCGAGGCGCGGCGGGAAAGGCACGCTCTTGGCGAGCCCTTCCTGGACCTCCTGAGGAAATGCAGCCATCATGGGCGTCTCGAAGATGCCCGGAGCGATGGTGACGACGCGAATACCGGAGCGCGCCAACTCGCGCGCAATGGGCAGGGTGAGCGCGGCGACGCCACCTTTTGAGGCCGCGTAGGCCGCCTGGCCGATCTGGCCATCGAACGCCGCAATTGAGGCGGTGTTGACGATAACGCCGCGCTCGCCGTCTTCGCCAGGCGCTTCTCTGGCGATGGCCGCCGCGGCGAGGCGGATCATGTTGAAGGTGCCGACGAGGTTGATGTTGATGGTTTTTGAAAAGGAATCGAGGCGATGGGGACCTTCGCGGCCCACGACTTTTTCAGATGGCGCGACGCCGGCGCAATTCACCAGTCCATGCAGATGGCCGAAGGCCCGGAGCGTGAGGTCGATCGCGGCCTGGGCGTCGTTTTCGCTGGTGACATCGGTGAGTGCGAAGCGAGCCGCGCTGCCGAGTTCGGCGGCGAGCTTTTCGCCCGCGGTGCGATCGAGGTCGGCGATGACGACGGAGCCGCCCTCGGCAGCGAGAAGCCGCGCCGTGGCCGCACCCAGTCCCGATGCGCCGCCGGTGACGAGAAAGACGTGATTGCCGATTTGCATGGGAAGCCGTGCGCCTCTTGAGCCTGCCGGTGGGCCCGCTCAAGAACGCAGCATATCATTTTGCATGATGGTGTGTGACGGGGTGGCAGGAGGGGAATAACCGTGGGTGCTGAAGCGGCGGGCGCGCCTGTGACGCAACTGAGTGAAGACGAGAGGCTGTTCGTGGATGCGGTGCGCGGGTTTGCCCGCGACGAAGTAGCTCCGCTGGTCCGCCGGATGGATGAAGAGCAACACATGGATACGGCGCTGATCGAGAAGATGTTTGCGCTGGGGCTGATGGGAATTGAGATTCCCGAGGAATGCGGCGGCAGCGGCGGATCGTTCTTCGACTCTGTTCTTGCCGTCGAGTTGCTGTCGGCGGTCGATCCTGCAGTCGCGCTGCTGGTGGATGTGCAGAACACGCTGGTGGCGAGCGCGATCATGAAATGGGCGACCGAGGGACAGAAGCGGGTCTATCTGCCACGGCTGGCGGCGGACACCGTGGGCGCGTACGCGCTGAGCGAGGCGGCATCGGGCTCGGATGCGTTTGCTTTGCAGACTCGTGCCGAGAAACGCGGCAGCGACTATGTGCTCAACGGGCACAAGCTCTGGATCTCGAATGCCAAAGAGGCGGGACTGTTCATCGTGTTTGCCACTGTGGATCCGAGCGCGGGGTACAAGGGGATCACGGCGTTCCTAATCGAGAACGACACCGCGGGATTCACCGTGGGCCGCAAAGAGGACAAGCTGGGCATTCGCGCGTCGAGCACCTGCGAGCTTGTTTTGGAGGACTGCGTAGTGCCGGTAACGCAGGTCCTCGGCGCGGTGGGTCAGGGATACAAGGTCGCCATGGAGACGCTGAACGAGGGGCGCATCGGGATTGGCGCGCAGATGCTCGGCCTCGCCGAAGGCGCGTGGGGCCACGCGGTCAAACATGCAAAAGCCCGCAAGCAGTTTGGCAAGGCGCTGGTGGAGTTCCAGGCCATGCAGTTCCAGCTTGCGGAGATGGCGACCGGCATTGAAGCGGCAAAGTTGCTGGTCTACAACGCAGCGCGGTTGAAAGACGCAAAGCGCGAATTTCGCAAAGAAGCGGCGATGGCGAAGTACTTTGCGTCGCACACGGCCGAGCGCGTGGCGAGCCTGGCCGTCGAGGTGCTGGGCGGGTCGGGGTTCGTAAAAGACTCACCCGTAGAAAAGCTCTACCGTGACGCCAAGATCGGCACCATTTACGAAGGAACGTCGTTTATGCAGTTGGCGGCGATTGCGAAGAGCGTGCTGTGAGGGCCATACTTGTGACGCACTTAGAGAAGGACATGGACGCAAGCATTCTCAAGAAAATAGATGACGGGTTCGCTGATTTCCAGTCGTTCGTTGTATCCAGACTGAATCCGTCGTTGGTTAAGGATGAGGAGGCAGGCAGGTTCCTTTACGTCACATTGTCGTTGTGCCAAGTAGCGGAAGAGAACTTCACAATGCTACGTCGTGCGTATGAGCAACATGACGATGCGAAGATGGCTTGGGGATGCAGAAATCTGCTTGAAATTCTTGTGTTCACTCGCTTCGCGCTCAAGTGTAAAGAGAACGCGGAGGAATTCGCGGCGGACCGCCTGATCGATGCTCTTGAGATCGCGACTACGTTAAGGAAGCTGGAGCTGCATTTTGACCCGAAAAGTCCCGGCACGGAATTGAATGCCTCGATTGACGAATGCCGGAGGCAGATGCAACAGGAGAGTGTCGCCCGAAGGAAGTTCCTCTAAGTGAAAGATCTCGCCCAACAGGCCAAAATGCTTTCCGAGTATGAACTCATGAATAAGGTGTGCTCGAAGTTCGTTCATCCAACTGCCTGGTCGATTTTCACATCGGATAGCCGTCCCGCTCGGATGCCAATGGCCCGAGATCTCTTTCTGTTATATGGGGCAGAGTATCTATTCGGGGTCTTCGCAGAAATAGCACCCCACGTTGGAAGGCACGGCCTTCGCCACAAGGCCTAGAGGCGTAAACCGGGAACCACTTGCCCCTACGTCTTGTCGCCCATTGCTCAGGGACATTTCTGGGATTTGGTCCTCGAGGCCGACCGATTGTGCGCCGTCAACTCCTATCCCTTCAACAACTTATCGATCGTCTCAATATCGACCAGCCCGTTGCACCCATACAGCACCGGAAGCACCTTGGCTGCGGGATACTTGCGGCGCAGCTCCGCGACTTTATCGGTGCCGGCGCGGTAGGCGGGGAGATACATGCGGCCCAGCAGCGGGTGCCGTCCCCATGCGCCGGAGAGCTTGCCGGCGCGCTCTTCGGTGACGAGAAAATCGCGGCGCAGCGTGGCGGCGACTTCCTGCTGCTCGCGGCCTTCGCCCCAGGTCATCCACGAAGACTGGTTCTTGGCGTCGTCCTGTAACAAAGCCAAAAGCACGCCGATCTGGAGATCCTCGTCGGGGAGCTGATCGACTTCCGTCACGCCGTGCGCGACGAGAATGGCGTTGTTGGCGATGCCTTCAAAGAGCGTGGCGGCGCGGGTGTTCATGGTGAGCACCGTGGCTTCAAAGCCGGCTTTGCCGCGCACATACAAATCCTGAAGGTACGCGAAGGTGGTGACGTGGCCCGGCACGACCTCGTGGCTGACAAGCTGCTCGAATTCGGGATAGGAGATCTGGAGCGAGGCGTTGATTTCGTAGCTGGCCTCGTATTCGGGAAGACCTGCCGCAGTGCGGGCGCGGCCAATATAATTCATCGACCCGGAAAACCATGCGTCTTTGATGGGCATGAAATTGATGTTGGCGCGGGGCACGGTCGCGAGTTCCGGCGGCAGATGCGGGACAAGATTTTTCGCTGAGAGCGCGTCGAAGTGTGCGATGACGGCCTGGCCAAGCGCCTGAACTGAGGCCATGGGCGTGACGCGTTCGCGACGCCAGGCATCGACGGCGGCGAGAATTCCTCCGGATTGCGATGTGGAGTAGCCGGCACGGCCCAGCAGCTCGGCGACACGCTCGCGCTTGGCCTCGGGACGCGAGGGCTCGGGCGGACGAGCGGTCGAAGCTTCAACGGCGCGCGTGTACGGAACCGGGTCGCCCTTGCCGAGCACTTCCATGGCGAGGTCCCACATGACATCGAGCGAAACGGCGAGGCCCTGGAGATAGGCGCGGCGCAGGTCCGCACAGTGAGCGGCTTCCTTGCGCAGGCCCTCAATGGCGGCGGGAAGATCGACGTCGCGCAGGTAGCTTGCGAAGGCGTCGCGGTCGATCTCCTTGGCGCCGACGCCGCCGGATTGGCGCAGCAGCGCGGCTGCCGGGTGCGTGTAGGCCGCGGGCAGCGGCTCATCGGAAAACCACGAGTCGGCGATGAAGCGGCCCGTGCCGGAAGGATTCATGACGTCGCCGCCCCAGAGAGTGTCGATGCCTAAAACGGCGTCGGCGACGAACAGATCGAGTTGCGAAGGAGTTGCTTGCGAGGACGCTGGTTGGTTCATGACGTTTTCTTCTCCGATTTGATGCTACCGCGCCAGACATACACGCAAAGGCCGATGAAGAGCAGCGCGGAAACGGATTGCGAGACGGGATCGTTCAAATAGAACGGCGTCTGGATGAAGTCTTCGTGGAATTGCGGCAGCAGGCGCAGGGCCGCGCCTAGCACGCCGCCCAGGGCGCCGCCGGCCATGAGCCCCGAAGCCAGAATGATGCCGCGCTCGCGAATGCCGTGGCCCGCTTCGCCGCCGACTTTCTCAGAGCGGCGTTGCACAAAGTGCGAAAGCACGCCGCCGGTGAGGATGGGCGTGGTGAGCCCAAGCGGAAGATAGATGCCGAGCGCGAAGACCATGGAAGATTTGCCCAGCATCTCCAGAACGATGGTGATGAGCGCGCCCACGCCGAAGAGAAGATAGGTAACCGGCTGGCGGCTCATGAATGCCACCACCAGCGCCTTCATGATGGAGGCCTGCGGCGCGGCGAGAACCGGGCGCACGTCGCCTGCCGCCATTTCCCCGAACTGGTAGGTGTGGGCCAACAGGACAATCGTGATTCCGGCGGCGGCGGCCGCAGCGAGGATCCCGATGAATTTCACTTTCTCCTGCGCGGCCGGCGTGTTGCCGAGCCAATAGCCGGTTTTCAGGTCGGTCATAAACTGGCCGGAGACGCAGAGCGCGGTGCAGACCATGCCGGCGATGGCCATGACGAAAAACATGCCCGTGGCGCTGGAGAGGCCGAAGTGCAAGAGCACTACCGAGGAGATGATGACGGTGAGCATGGTCATGCCGGAGGCGGGATTGTTGGCCGTGGTTGCGATGGCGTTGGCAGCCACCGACGCAAAGAAAAACGCGAAGAGCAGCGTGAGCGCGAGTCCCAGGAAGAGAACGGTCCAGGACACCTGAAAACGCCCGAAGAAGATGGCGACGGCGAGGGCGCTCAAGACGATGCCGAGAAGAATCGCGGGAAGGGAGATGTCGCGATCGGTGCGGTCAGAAGTGTCTGTGGCGCGCGAGCGAAAGGCGCGCAGCGCAATGCTGAAGGAGCCGGCAATGACGCGCAGCGATTTGATGACGCCGAAGATGCCGGCCGTGGCGATGGCGCCCACGCCGATGTAGCGGACATAACTCGAATAAATTTGCGCGGCAGACATGGCGGAAACCGGCATGGTTCCGGGATAGACCGGCACGCCGACATGGCTGCCGAGGAACCAGACGAGCGGGACAAGAACAAAGTTCGAGAGAATGCCGCCGGCGCAGAAAACCATGGCGCTGCGCAGGCCCATCACGTAGCCAAGACCGAGGATGAATCCGATGGCGTCGAAGTTGAAGACCATGCGGCCGCGATCGGCGAGGGTGCGCAGGAGGGGGATGAACTGCAGGTTCAGAGATTCGCGCCAGACGTGAAAGGTGGTGACAAAAAAATCGTAAACGCCTGCGATGCAGGTGGCCTGCAGGAGTAGTTTGGCTTGCGAGCCGCCGCGTTCGCCGGTAACCAGGACCTCGGTAATGGCAGTGGCCTCAGGAAATGGGAACTGGCCGTGCATTTCGCGCACGAAGAAGCGGCGCAGAGGAATGACGAAGAGCACGCCGAGACATCCGCCGGCGAGGCAAATGAAGACGGTTTCGACGGGATTGGGGCTGAGGTGCAGGATGTAGAGCGCGGGGAGGGTGAAGACCGCGCCCGCCACCACGGCAGCCGACGCGCCGCCGATGCCGGTGAGAATGACATTTTCGAGTAGGCTGGAACGGCGCTTGTACATGCGGGCCAGGCCGATGGCGAGGATGGAGATGGGAATGGAAGCTTCCATGCCCTGGCCGACTTTGAGCGCCGAATAGGCCGAGGCAACCGTGAAGATGACACAGAAAAAGACGCCCCAAAGGATGGCGCGGGCCGTCATCTCGGGCGCGTGCATGGTTGCTTGAACGATGGGTGTGTAGGTTTCGCCGGGCTGGAGCGGAAGATAGGCGTTTGCAGGAAGTGCTTTGGTTTCGGGTTCGCTCGATTCGGGTTCGGTCATGGATTGGGTTCCTCAGCTACAGCGCCTTCGAGTTTCAGGCAGGGCGATATAGTTTCCCGCGCAGACAACGGCGTGGCGCATGGGCGCGGCGCAATGCAGAGCCGGGCACCGGATTTGTCCTGTTTCGGATAGCAAGCAAGAGTGTACAGCGTGGAGGACCAGTGAGGGCAACCGGGGACCGGCGGGGCGAGGGTCCCAACCCGGGAAGTCCGGCTTGGGATTCCGGCTCGGATGGTTGCGCGCACGCGGGAAATCGCCTGTCAATCACAGGCCCTCCATAGACCGACCCCTATAAAGTGAAATAGTTTCCCTTAAGAAATATTGGCGGGGTATACTTCGGTTGCTGAATCGGAGCAAGCGGAAGCGCAATCCTCTTCAGAACCGCCGAGGAAGCTCAGGGATTGATTCCGAATGAAGGAGTAAATGGTGCACATCCGGCTCATTTCTTTCCACCCGTCCTGCTCGCTCAAGCGAATTTGCCTTTGCGCCGCTCTCCTGCTGGCCGTCCTCTGTCCTTTGCGGAGCCAGACCCGCGCATGCATCAGCCAGGTTGTTTCCCTGGACCAGAACTGGGAGTTTTCCCTCGCCGATGCGCATTCCGACACGCCTCCGGCCGATGCCAGGTGGATCGCCGTGGAACTTCCCCACGACTGGGCCATTCACGGCCCACGCGCGGCAACCAACCCTTCTGGCGGCGCGGGCGGATTTGCGCCGATGGGCGTTGGCTGGTATCGGCGCACGATCGAAACGCCCGCTACCGCCTGCGCGCGCAAGACGATTGTGGAGTTTGACGGAGTGATGGCGCACAGCGATGTGTGGATCAATGGCCATCGTCTCGGCTCACGGCCCTATGGTTACGTGAGCTTTCAATACGATTTGACGCCGTATCTCGCGCCGCAACACGGACCCCAAAACATTCTTCTTGTTCGCGCCGATAACAGCCAGCAGCCTTCATCGCGTTTCTATCAGGGCGCCGGCATCTACCGTCATGCGCGCCTGCTGCTGTTGCCGCCGGTGCACACGGCGGCGTGGAGCACATTCATCACCGCGCCCGAGATCAAGCCCGGCGATGCCCTGATACAGGCGGCCACGGTGCTGGTGAACGATGCGGCGTCACCCACCGCAGCCAGGGTGCATGTGTCGATACAGGAAGAGCCCAGCGGCAGGACAGTGGCGGAAGCAACGGCGAAGGCGCCGGCCATCGCGCCGGGCGGGACCGTGCCCGTCACGTTGACGCTTCATGTTCGAGCGCCGCGCCTATGGAACATTGCCGCTCCACATATGTACCAGGCGCGCATCGAGGTTCTGGGCCCGGCGGGCGGCAGAGATTTGGAGCAGGTTCCCTTCGGCATTCGCGAAGCGCATTTCGACGCCGTAACAGGCTTCTGGCTGAACGGCAAGAACATCAAAATCAAAGGCGTGGCTCTGCACAGTGATATGGGCGCACTCGGCATGGCAGCTCCTGTTTCACTGGTTGTGCACCGCCTGAAGGCCATGCAGCGCATGGGCGCAAATGCCATTTGCACCGCCCACAATCCGGTGGATCCCGCGTTTCTGGATGCGTGCGACCAGTTGGGCCTGCTGGTGCTGGATGAGTTTTTCGACGTGTGGACGGTGAGCAAGAGTCCTTACGATTACCACCTCGATTTTCGCGATTGGTATCTGCGCGATCTGGAAGACACGGTGCGGCGCGACCGCAATCATCCCAGCATCATCGCCTGGAGCGCGGGCAATGAAATCCACGACACGCCGCATCCGGAGATTGCCAAGCTGATTCTGGAGTCGATGGTGCATGCGTACCATGCGCTCGATCTGACCCGTCCGGTTACGCAAGCCTTGTTCCGGCCCAACGTATCGCATGATTACGACGACGGCCTGGCTGACCTGCTCGATGTGATCGGACAGAACTACAGGCCAAATGAAATCCTGGCCACTCACGATGCCAAGCCGTCGCGCAAGATCCTCGGCACCGAGAACATCCACGACCGCGCCACATGGCTGGCGGTGCGCGACCACCCGGCATACTCCGGCATGTTTGTCTGGGCGGGTACAGACTATCTGGGAGAAAGCCGGAAATGGCCGTTGTTTGCGGACGCGAGTGGGTTGTTCGATCGCACCGCGTATGCAAAACCGGACGCGCTGGAGCATGAAAGCTGGTGGCAGTCGAAGCCAGTGATTTTTGTGCTGCGGCGAACCGCGTTGGCGCCAAAGGCTCCGACCGATCCCGGCTATGAGTTGGAGCAATTCCGGCCGCGGCCAACGGCATTTCACGACTGGACGCCGGCAGACCAGGCGCCTCACGTGGAACACGTGGAGGTGTACAGCAACTGCAGGGATGTTCGACTGTCTCTGAATGGTGAGGATCTCGGCGCGAAGCCATTGCCCGGCGACCTTGCACCGCGTACATGGGAGGTTCCGTACGCAGCCGGAACATTGACGGCCACCTGTGTCGATCACCCGGCTGTTCGGGATGAACTGCGCACTGCGGAAGCGGCAGCGGCGATCCGTCTCGCGCTGGAGACTCCCGGAGCGGGCATGGGTTACGACGGCATGGCCCTGGTGCGGGCGACCGTTGTGGATGCGAAGGGGACGCCGGTTCCGGACGCGGAGATCCCACTAAGCTTTTCCGTCGCAGGCGCGGGCAAGATGGTAGCTACCGACGATGCAGACACTATGTATCGCGAACCATTTGAAAGCCCAAACCGCGTCACGCAGGATGGCCGCGCCGTGGCTTATGTGGAGCGCACTGCGCACGGTGCGCTGAAGTTGAAGGTCGAGGCTCCCAATCTGCGTCCGGCGTCGCTGCCCATTCCGGAGCCAGCAGGCGAAATCCAGAGTCGCCGTGGCGAGTGACGGACCGGAAAACTTCGATAGGGAGAAGAAAAGCAGAAGCGAGGAGCGAGGGGCGAGCATCTGCTCCATGCAATGGTGGTGGACCTGGTCGGGATCGAACCGACGACCTCTTCCATGCCATGGAAGCGCGCTCCCAAACTGCGCCACAGGCCCACAAGGAAGGGACAACTCTCTTATTGTCGTCGCTCGCGGCCGGCAAGTCAATCGCCGGAAAGGCGCTGAAACGTGCCGCGCGAGGGCGACCGAAGGCTGCCGGTCGCCGCGTCGCACGGCACATTCGGACTATTCGATGGGGGCTGCCATGAAGAACAAGTACATGAGCAAGGCAACGCCGATAAAGCCGGGAATGAGGCCGCACAGGGCCACCTTGGGCCCGATCAGAGTCCACAAAAAGATCACCAGGGCAATGCCCACGCCGATGCAGACGACGCCGCCAATCTTCAAGCCTTCGCGCGTATTGATCCGCTTCAGCCGGTCATCTTCTTTCAGCAGCTCGATAGCAGCCTTGGCGCCCTCGCCCGAGGCCTCGGTAATCCGCCGCAGAGTCTCCGACTTGTAAAAGGCTTCGCGCTCCCGTTTTCGGTAGCTCACCCAGAAGATGATCGAAAGAAACGTGAAAAACGCCACGGTGGACACAATCGGAAGCAGAATGCCGAAAATCGGAATCAATACATTTTCATTCATCTTTTCCCCCTTGCCGGGAATCTTCCCATGCGATTGGTAGGACAGCTGTGACGTGAATCGGGTTGCAAAATCTGAGAAACAGAACGATGTGCGAAAAAATGCAACCAGAGCGGAAGAGAGTTGGTCATACTATCCGCAGAGGCACGACCTCCAGAATGAACGCCGCCGCCAGCGCCGGGAACGACAGGGCCGACGCCGACTTTGCGGATGTTGCGCGCGTGCTGGATGGCGATGTGCGGGCCTTCGAGGGAATCGTGCGGCGCTGGCAGAAACCGTTGGTGAATATGGCGTGGCGCTACTGCCGCGACCGCAGCCGCGCCGAGGAGATGGCCCAGGAGGCCTTTTTGCGCGCCTGGAAAGGGTTGAGCCGATGGCGGCAAGAGTCGAATTTTTCCTCTTGGCTGTTTGCGCTGGCCGCCAACGTCTATCGCTCCGAATTGAAGCGGTTTCCCACGGAGACGCTGCCTCTGGAGGCAGCACCCGAGCCAGTGGGCCTGGCCACACAGCACGGCGAGCTGGCCGCGCGGTTGAGCCACGATGCTGTCCATCGCGCAGTGCTGGCTCTGCCCCTGCGCTATCGCGAGCCGGTTGTTCTGTTTTATTTTCACGAGATGGATTTGGCCGCGGCTGCGCGCACGATGGGGATGCCGGAAGGAACATTGAAAGCACGGCTCTCCAGAGCGCGGACGCTGCTGAGGCAGCGGTTTCCGGGACTGGAAGGGGAGCGAGATTCCCAGCCTGGCCGCAAGATGCCGCCTCACGGACGAGGACCTGTCCGCAGGGGCCCCGAAAACGCGGCGTCGGTGGAGCACTCAGATGTTTTCAACGATGAGCATGATCAAAAGACGGAAAAGGAGGCCGCACGATGAATCGAGCGAGCACAGACCGCAGCGAAGATAAGCACGCGAGGATCGATGCGGAGATCGGCCACATTCTGGCCGGCGAAGAGGAGCTGATGCCCTCGTCGGGCTTTGCGGCCTCGGTGATGGAGCGGGTGCGGCAAGAGGCCGCGCTGCCTGCGCCCCTTCCCTTTCCGTGGAAAATGGCCATTCCCCTCCTGCTGCTGGCCTGCGGAGCCATCGGCTGGGGCACGGTGGAGCTGGTTCGTATCGGCATGCCGGGGTTCGACCTGGCCGCACCCGGCCAGTCCGCACAGAGTTGGCTGACAATCTCTCCGCCGCATCTTTCCGGGAATCTTGTGCATCCCATCGAGCAGGCGGGCTGGGTGGTCCTGGCGCTAGGCGTTTCGCTGCTTTCCTGGCTGGCCTCGCGCCGCCTGGCCGGGCGCGGAGGGTTGCTGTAGCGCGCGGCGTTACGCGCGGCAACCGGCTTCGAGAGAGGGTGCGTCCTGGTGCTTGTACATGAGGAAGAACTCGCGGTGGCCGAGGCGCTCGGGTTTGCTTGGCTCGCCTGAGGCCACAGCGGCGATCAGGTCCATCAGCTCGGCGGCAGCTTCGTCCATGGTCAGCTCGCCGGAGAGCACGCGGCCGGCGTTGAAGTCCATGTCTTCAGTCATGTTCCGAAAAGTGCGCGCATTCCCTGTAACTTTGATGAGCGGGGCGACAGCGCTGCCGATCACGCTGCCGCGGCCGGTGATGAAGAGGACGATCTGCGCGCCAGCAGCGATCAGATCCATGATGCCTTCCGTGTCGTTGGGATTGGTGTAGCCGAATTGCATGAAGTGCTCGTCGGGCACGGAGTCAAGCAGCCATAGGCCGGCGCGCGGCGGGCGCGCGGAGACGCGGATGACGCCCTGGATGGGCTGGCTGCCGCCTTTGGCGAAGGCGCCCATGCTTTTTTCTTCAATGGTGGTGAGTCCGCCGGCAAAGTTGCCGGGCGAAACGGAGTACTGGCGCACGGCCTTGCAGTAGTTGAGCATTTTGTCGTAGGTTGCGCCGAGTTGTTGCGCCGCCTGGGGCGAGGCCGCGCGCGAAACCATCAGGTCGCGCAGGCCGATCATTTCGACGACCTCTTCGAAAATCGCCGATCCGCCGCGATCGACCAAGCGATCGAATGCCCGGCCGACGACAGGATTGCCGGCGAGGCCTGACGTTCCATCCGAACCGCCGCACTCTGCGCCGATGGTCAGGTCGGCCCAGGTCATGGGGACTTTGACGGCGCTGGCGGCGCGGGCGCGGAGCGAGGCCAGCAATTCTTTGCCGTACGCAACGCTCGTGCGCGTGCCGCCGTGCTCCTGAATAAAGAAGGACTCGGCAGGACGGCCGGAGGCGCGCACGGCTTCGGCGATGCGACGCGGCTGCGTGTATTCGCAGCCGAGGCCCACGGCGAGCACGCCGCCGATGTTGGGATGCGTGGCCAGCGCCAGCATCAGGCGGATGGCGTAGTCGTTGTCGTAGCAGCCGGGAAAGCCGATGACGTGTGTGTCGGGCTCGTCTTTGGCGATCTCCTGCGCCACGAAGCTGGCGCACTCCACGGTGTAGACCACGAGGAGATGATTGCGGATGCCTTTGCGGCCGTCGGGACGGAGGTAGCCCGTCCAAATTCGATCGGGAACGTGATCGGGGGTGCGACCCATCATACTGCGTTCCATTATCCATCCAGGAGCTCTGGGGCGGGGGCTTCGGGACGCTGTTTACCCTCCCCCCCCTCCCCCATCCCACCCTACTCTTAGCATAAAGTATTGAAGAACAATGGTTTATGGGTGGGGTGATCTCCGTATCTTCCTAATTCTAAAGGAGCGGCGTCCGGAAAGTCCTCATTCCGTGGTGGTTATGCTTTTTCGGACCCTCCGTGTGGTCGAAGCTCGTTCCCTTTCCTGGCCCACTTCTTAGTGTGCGCCAAGTTGAGAAATAACCCGAACCGTCGCGGAAGTCTATTCTCCGCGTGAAGGTCGCGGCAATCTCTCGATGATTGTGTGGGTTACGAGAAGGCCCCGGCGGGGCCGACCACGGGCTGGCTCTTGACAGCCATAAGACCAGGGACCCGCGGCGGATAAGGAGGTCCGAGCCGGCGTAACGATCTGGCTCAATGACCCGCGCGGAAGGGCTTTTGACGTGGTTCGACGGGAGGCTCGCCGGTGTGGACGTCGAAGTGGCCGGAGCGCTCGTCGAGCTGGCTGCGGCAGTTGTGGAGATGCACCCACTCGCCGGGCTCGATGGGGCGCGTGGCAACGCCGATGACGATTCCGAATTTGACGACGGGCGCGCCTTCGGGGATGGCCATGAGGGCGACCTTATGGCCGAGCTCGATCTTTTCGCGCGCGGCGAGAGTGGAGTTTGGCGCGGGGCCGACGATTTGGAGCGGGCAGCCGGCAGCAGCCTCACCGAGCAACGTGGCGACGTTGTCGGAGGCGTGCACCTGAAAAGCGGAGGCTGCGGATTCGACGGGCATCGCGCGTAAAACTCCGAGAGGGTTGGCTGGCTTTGAAGCAGCCGGGCCGGAGGAGTCTGCGTGCCGCCTTCGGCTGACACCTATTCTATGGCGAAGACCGCGTAGACGGTGGCCTGACGGCTGACTTTGCGCGGCTCGATGGCGAGGGTCGGTGGAGCGGCCGCTCCGCCGTTGAGCCGGTCCATCTCATACATGACCGGCCGTGGCGTCGGTGATGAAACCTGGTTCGAGACATAGATCAGCGTTCCCAGACGCACTCCTATGCCTTTGGCCAACACTTCAGCGTTCTGGCGGGCGCGCGATGCGGCCTGATCGAGCGCCTGTGCTTCCAACGCCTTTTCGTCTTTGACGGTCCAATCGATCTGGCCGCTGTCGGTGGCGCCTGCTGTGACGGCGATATCGAGAATCTCGGCGGCGCGCTCGGGCGGCACTTTCACGGTCCATTGTTGGCTCAGCTTGAATTTATGCGGTTTGGACGAGTCGCGATCGAGGTATTGCGATTCGCTCTGGATGGAATCCTCGGGAATTCCCGCCTGCTTGATGGCGCTGATGATGGCGTTCGAGGCGCGGGCTCCGTCGGCGTAGGCGGACTTTGCGTCCTCGGGTGGTGTGTCGAAGCCAATGTGCAGAATCGCGAGATCGGGATCGACCGAGACGCTCCCTGTCGCCGTCACAGTCAAGGTGCGATTGGTAGAGTCGACTTTCAGTTCGGGCTGTGCGACTTGCTGGGCGGTGGCAAAGGCGCATCCGGCGAGTAACGCGAGCGCAGCGATCAGGTGTTTTGCAGACATGGGATTGTCTCCTTATCCCTCGAACGCGAAATGTAGGAGAACTTGCAAGGGAATTCCCTGATAGACATTAGGGCAAGGTCCAATCCTCTGTCTTGAGCCCCTCCACGAAGCGAAATGCCTGGTCATTGGTGATCAGAACGAGGCCCAGCGAGAGCGCATGAGCGGCAATCATGAGATCTTCCACGCTGAGCGACCGGCCCTTGCGCTCCTGCTCCGCTCGGAGCAGGCCGTACGCCTGGGCCGCGGCGGAGTCCCAGGGGAAGATCTCGGCGTTGGCAAGAAAAGATTCGACGGAGGCACGCCTGCGCATCGCGCCTGGGTTTCGCGCGACGCCATAGCGAAGCTCGGCCTCCGTGACGGCCGAAATCGCGACCGCGGAGTCACCGACGGATTCCAATTTGCGACGCAACTGAGGAGGCTGATTCGCGATATAGTGGCTGACTGCGTTTGTGTCGAGCAGATAGGCGGCCGTCATGACTTAGAACAAATCCAGGTCGCGGGGCATGCTCGTATGGCGCTCGAAGAAGTCGGCAGGGTAACTCGTCCGATCGAATATCCTGACCAGCTGTTCCATGGTCAGGTTCTTGGGAGGGGGCGGCAGCTTGGCGAACTCCTCTTCCGGCGCGTCGTCGGGAATGGCGTCATATAGAGCGAACCACTTGTCAAAGCTGAGCGCGCGCTTGCGCGCCGCGAGCGGAGCAAGCACGACTTCGCCGGTCGCCAGATCGCGGCGGATGGCAACCTCGCGCCCTTTGAAGCGAAATTCCTTGGGCAGGCGCACGGCCTGGCTGCGACCATTCTTAAATAACTTGGCAGTCTGTGGCATCGTGGCTCCCTCCTGATTCATAGTATATACCACGGTATATACCATTTCAAGCGGCGCCGTTTTGTTTGGCGGCGTGCTTTGCGCCAAACTGCTGCAGCTTGGCGAGCGTAGCGGCGGCCCGGCCGGAGTCGATGGCTTCAGCGCCCATGCCGACGCCTTGCTTGAGGTCGCCGGCGAGGCCCGCGGCTACCAGCACGGCGGCGGCGTTAAGCAGGACGATGTCGCGGCGCGCGCCGGGGATGCCGGTGACGACGTCGTAGAGCAGAGCTTTGTTGGTTTCAACGTCGCCGCCCGTGAATTGGTCGAGAGTTGCGCGCTCGAGGCCAGCCATCTCCGGCGTAATGCGCGCGGCTTTGAGCTGCGGCGCGCCTTCTGCGTTCTCTTCAATGCGCGCGACCACCGACTCACCTGTGGTAGTGAGCTCGTCAATTCCATCCGTCCCGTGGACGACGAAAGCGCGCCTTGCGCCGAGCATGACCAGAGCGCGGCCGACCAAAAGTACGCGGCTGGGAGCGAGCACGCCGATGACTTGCGTGCGCGCGTGTGCCGGGTTGGTGAGCGGGCCCGCCAGGTTGAATATTGTCCGGAAGCCGAGAGCGCGGCGCAACGGGCCCAGAGCCTTCATGGCCGGGTGATAGAGCGGCGCGTAGAGGAAGACGAAGCCGGTTTCGCGCAGGCATTCGACGGCCAGCGTGGGCGGAAGCTCGATGGGCACGCCGAGGGCTTCCAAAACATCCGCGGCCCCGCAACGCGAGGTGACGGCCCTGTTGCCGTGCTTGGCCACTTTAGCGCCGGCGGCCGAGGCGACCAGCGCCGCGCCGCAGGAGATGTTGAAGGTCTGCGGTCCGCCGCCGCCGGTGCCGACGCAATCGACCAGCTCCGCTCTTTCCTCTTCGCTGAAGGGCATGGGCACGGAGTGCTTGCGCATCACGTCGACAAAGCCGGTGAGCTCCGGCGCCTGCTCGCCACGCGTGGCAAAGACGGCCAGCATGGCGGCGATTTCGACGTCGGGCACATTTCCCGCGAGGATCTCTTCGAGCGCAGTGGCTGCCTGCTCGCGGGTGAGCGCAGTACCGATTTCGGCGAGCGGGCGAAGCAGTTCCTTGACCAACGACATGAGAAAAGTATGGCAGAGCGGGGGCCGACGCGCGAGAGACCCAAATAAGAGGAGAAGGAAATCGATCTTTTGAGTTATCCCGCCCTAAGCGCACAGAACGCGTTTAGGATGGGGCAACCGGCGGGTTAAACGAACTCAACTAGCCTCTCCCCTTCTTGCGCTAGACTTGTGCGCATGCAAAGACTTTGCTTCTTCGCCGCCGCAGCACTTTTGGCGGCGCCGCTTTGTTTTCCTCAATCGGCTCCAGTGGGGGAGGAGAAGCCGAAAGTACGCACCCTCTTTGTGATTGGGGACGGGTCGGCAAAGACCGACGCGGACCTTGGCTGAGGCGATCACCTAAGCATTTATTTCGAGCCGGAACTTGTGCGAATCTCCAATCGGGCTCTGCACGGAGCAAGCGCCGAGACCTTTCTTGCGGGCGATGCCTGGAAGTCGATTCTGGCGGAGCTCCAGGAAGGGGATTTCGTATTCATCCAATTCGGGAGGCACGAGGATTCTTCGGCCATCGGCGCAGCGAACTTCGAACAGAGCTTGCTGAAATTCGTTGAGCAGACAAGGGCGGCAAAGGCGACTCCTATCCTTTTGACGCCGACCGTTACAAACGTTTGGAAGGACGGAAAGCTGATCGGAAGGTCCAATTCCGAGAAAGTGATTCTGTCCGTCGCGAGTTCGCAGAAGGTAGACCTCGCCGATGTAGCGTCCGTCGAAGAGGAAGCTCTTGAGGATATGGGGCAGTCGCAGGCGGCCTCTTATTTTTCCCCAACCGACCCTTATCGCAGTACCGCCGCCGGGGCCGATTTTTTTGCGGGCTGTGTCATAGAGGCGCTTCGCCGAACAGGCTCTCATTTGATGGAACAAAACCCGCTTATGGTTGACGCGTATTTCAAGACAATGACGCCGCTGACAACCGAGGCTGTCACAGAGTTCGACTGGCAGGTCAATCAAAAAAGGTTGACCGAGGTCGCTCACCAAATCGCCGGGGGCGGACCCGATTATCCCGTTCTGCAAAACGGTGGAAGAGGTACAGTAATAGGCCTTCCCGCGGGGTCCAAATATCTTTCAGAAGATGGCTCTGTTTTCGTTTGGCGGGATGGAAAGGATTCCTGGACGCTGTTTTTCACCTTCAAGGGCGTTTTGGATAGTTTCGCGGGGTTCGTTTACGCCTCAAATGGAAAAATACCGCCGGCAGATGCTTTCTTAGGTGAACCGATCCAGATTATTAAATTGGCGCCGAACTGGTATTGGTACTCTTCGAAGAACTAGGTCTGCATTCGGTGCTAAAGCCTGGCATTGGGCGAGGGAGACGCCTGAAGACCAAGGTGTCCCTCATTTGTGGGAGTGGCGCGCACGCGAAGTCCGTGAATGATAGTGAGAGAGAGGCGAAGACAAGCGATGTTCTACCCCAAGAATGTCCCCAACCGGCAGCGCACCCTGCGCGTGGTTCTGGGAGTCCTATTTATCGCCGGCGGATTCTACTGGTTCCACCTGTCGATGCAAACCGTCACGTTCGTGATCGCGGGAACCCTGATGGCGCTGACCGGCTTCATCGGCTACTGCCCCATGTGCTCGATTGCCAACCGGATCAGCCCGCCGAAGTGAGCGCGGCAGCAGGTCTCCGTCGCGGCCTCAGGAGCTGAGAAACCCCCGCAATTCTGCGTGATAATCTGAGAATTGCTCGAGGTCCCTACCCCTTGAAAATCCACGAAAGTCAAGGGAAAAGGTTGAGCCCCGCGTAAACATTGGTGTTTTGCGGTGTCCGGATTATTTCTGGACACCTTGCGCTTCTCGCGCCCGCGATTGGCGCGGGGTTCGGTGTCCGGGTGGACACGCATATCGAGCATAACGCTGTCCAGTGTGGATGTCACCTCTGGCTCGTTTTGGGACGGTACTAAGGGGCTGTGTCCTTTCGTAACTGGTGTGGTTGGCGACTTCGACACCGGGGCGCGGCGTGAGCCGCGCCCCGGCTATGGGGCGTTGGCTAGCCACGAACCGGCGCATGCGCGGCTGCAAAAGTGGCGAACGCGGCGGCGTGTGCCGGTGAGAATTTGCAGGATGATGTGGGCGGCGCCGATCAGCTGATGACAATGGCCGCAGCTAAAGCGAAATGGGTTTGTGGTGCCTGGGGCTTTCATATGCTTGCCCTCCTTCTCAGCGTGTCCTTTCGCGTCGAGTCAAGGGCGAAGTGGCCGCAGCCATGCGGAGCACCCTTGACCGACGCGGCACAATGGTGTCCACGAGGGCAAGCATCCGCGGTGCGTCCGAGGGGCCGCGCAGCGGCCCGGCGCGAAGCGTGCTCTTTATGGCTTTTGCTTTTTATCCGGCTTGCCTCGCCCGCGTGGGAGTTCGTTGCGCTTGGGTTTTTCCCGGGCGCTGTGGTTGCCGCGCACGGGCCACGCGGGCGAGCCCGACGCCGCGCGGCCGGCGCGGGAGGGCGGCGCAGGGCGCGGGGAGCCGTAGGCCGAAGGGCGCGGGAGCGCAGCGACGCGACCGAGCCGCGGGGTGCGCCGGTAAGCCGGTGGGACGCGGAGCGGCGGCGCTCGCGTGATTCCACTGCCGGTCGTGCGCCGCCGCGCAGCGGGCGAATTCTGGCCGAGGAGCGGAGCGACGAGCACCTTGTATAGGCCCGAGGGCTAGGCGCGCACCACAGCGCCGGATATGGTCTTTGCTTTTTATGGTTCTCTTGGGCGGGGTGGGATGCTTGCGCGGGCTGACCGTTGCGCGGCTGCGCGACGGTTAGCCCGCCGTCCAGGTGGTTTGGGTGGTGGGGTTGGCTGCTGGCGCTGCTGGCGGCGCGTCCTGCGCGATTTGTGGGGCTTGTTTTTTTGCTGGCGCTGGCCGTGTCCGCTTTTGCGCCTGGCTCTGGCTAGAGGAGGTCCAGCCGGTCGAGTGTGCGCGCGAGACGCGCGCGTGCGGCGTCGAGCAGCGTATGCGCGGTGCGGTTGCTGCAAGCGAGGGCGCGGGCGATTTCGCCGCGCGATGCTCCGCTGCGGTATGTCAAGAGGAGCGCGGCTTGTTGCGTCGCCGGGAGCGTGGAGAGCGCGCGCTCGAAGTCGAGGGCGCGGACAATGACGGCGTCGGCGTCGAGCTGGCGGCGTTCGCGGTAGCCGCCGCGTCGGTAGTTTGTGGTTTTGCCGTTGCGGAGTGCTGAGCGGTCGCGCTGCCACTGGCGGAGGGCGACGATTGCGAGGACTTCGAGGGGTTGCATGGTTCGAGTTCCTTTCGCCGTTCGCGTTCGGCGGGGCTGACCAGGTTGTCGATGGCGGCGAGGAGTGCGCGGCTGTCTGGCGCGTCGGCGGGTTTTTTGGAGGTTCTGGCCGATGGCGATGAGCAGGGCGCGGAGTGATGCGGGCGAGCCGGGTTCCGGGGTATCGTCGTGTGGCTTGGGATTGGCGAGCCATGCTGCCGCGGCGGGCGCGGCTGCAGCCGCGCCCGATTTCTTGCGGGGTTCGCCAGCTAGCGCCTCTGCTGCCGGGTCCATGCCGGATAGCATACCCCGGTTGGGTATCGGCTGCAAGCTTGGCCGCTGGGGGTTGTGGTCAGTCGCCGGGGCACGCCGCGAGGATGCGGCTTGCGATGGCCCGCGCGTCCTCGTACATCTGGGCTGCGTCCGTCTCGGTGCATGTGTCCCAGAGTTCTTGGGCGCTGTGGCTGAGGATGCGTGCTAGCCGCGCGGCGGCGGCGGGCTGGCGCACCAGCGGTCCCCATGTTTCGGCCTTGCCGTCGATGATGACCTTTGCGGGGCGTGTGGGGTGGGGGGTGGTCATGGCTTTTTCGGTCCTTTCGTTTTGAGGGTCGCGAGCGCAACTTGCGCGGCGTAGAGGAGTTGCGAGCCGTCGCGCCCGTCGAAGACTTCGAGTTGGATGCCCTGCGCGGTGCACGCGATTGCGGCGCGGATCGAGGGCAGGGAGTCCATTTTCGGCATCGCGAGCTTGTATGCGACCTGCGCCGTGCGCAGCGCCTTGGCCGCTGGTAGCCCTTTGGCGTTGGCTTGGGCGTATGCGTCCTCCCACGCGTGGCGGCAGGCTGTGAGGGCTTTATCCGTGCGGCTGGTTCTGTCGCGCGGCGGGCAGGCGCCCGCGTCGATTGCGAATGTCTGGTTGTGTGCCAGGAGGGCGAGTCTCATGCGGTTTTCTCCTTTGGTGGTACGAGGAACGGGCGCTTGATGCTTTCGAGGGTCTGGCGGCTGACCGGCCTGAGGTCGTGGTCGAGATACCAGATTGTCGATTGCAGAGAGCGGTGCCCGAGGATGGCTTGCACGTCGCGCACGTCGTGCGTGTGTTCGAGCATGGCGACGGCGGTAGTGCGGCGTAGGTCGTGGGGCGTGATGCGGCGCGTGATTCCTGCGGCCGTGAGGAGGTCGCGGGTTTGTTTGTCGAGTGCGCCGGGGACGTGAATGTCCGGGTCTGGCGGTGCGCCGTGTGAGTGGTGGCGGCGTTGCAGTTGCCGGACGAACGAATCGCGGCTGTCCATGGCGCACGACTCGATGAGTGCGCGGGCCGCGTCGGTGACGGGCAGGGTTAGGTGTGCGCCGTACTTGGTTTTGAATCGGAGGGTCTTGCGCTGGGGGTCGTAGTGCTCCGGACCAATGCGGCCCGCCGTGCCTGAGCGGAGGGCGAGGTCCGAGCAGAGAGTGAGCAGGAGCCGCATGTAGTCGGGCGCGGCGGACATGATGCCGTCGAGCTCGGCATCGGACACCGTGACGTTGCGCGGCCTGAGGCCGGGGTGTCGTGTGACAAACGCGTCGAGCTTCGGTGCGCCGTGTTCTTCCCACAACCAGCGGAGGATCGATTTCAGGCAGTTGGCTTTTTGGCGGCGGGTGGCGTGCGCGTAGCCGCCGGTTTTTATTTGCTCGTCGACTTCGACGACGTGCGCCGATGTGAGGTCGTGCGGATGGACACTGCCCGCTGCCGCGATGAGGGCTTTGGCTGTCGCCTTTGCTTGGTAGCCGCGCGGGAGGGTGAAGAATCGGGCGCGGAGTATGGCGGCCAAGTTCTTACCCGCGCCGTGGGTTTTGGGTGGGCGAGTTCCTTCTGTTGTTCCTCGAATTGGAGCGCGGCCCGTTTGCTGGTGAATGATTTGCGCTTGCGGCGTCCGGATTTGTCGCGCCAGTCTGCATAGTACTTGGAGCCCTTTGTAAACATGGGGCCTCCCTATCACGCGGGCCTCTGTGCGTGCCGTGATGCGATGCGCTGCGGTTGACACCGTTGGACACCGCCGATAGTCTTGGATCGACAACGGCGGCGCGGCCCGTCGAGATAGGCGGACACTAAAATAAAAATCCACGAATATCAAGCAAAAGCAATCCTGGCGAAGTATGGCGTGCCCGTGCCCAAAGGCGAGATGGCGAACACTCTTGAAGAAGCCAACGACGTGGCTCGCACGCGGTTTGCCGAAGGCGCATCGGGCGTGGTGGTGAAGGCGCAGATTCACGCCGGAGGCCGCGGCAAGGGCGGCGGCGTGAAAGTGGCGAAGACGCGCGAACTCGCCGATATGCACGCGAAAAATATTCTGGGGATGACGCTGGTGACGCACCAGACCGGTCCGCTGGGACAAAAGGTGCAGCGGCTGCTGATTGAGGAGACCGCGGTCATTGAGCGCGAGTTGTATCTGGGCATCGTGCTCGACCGCGCCACGGGCAGGCTGGTGTTCATGGCGTCGCAGGCCGGCGGCATGGAGATTGAAGAGGTCGCGGCCAAGGATCCCGCGGCCATTTACAAGGAGACCATCGATCCGACCGTGGGATTTTGGCCATGGCAGGCACGCAAACTGGCCTTTGCGCTGGGATTGAAGCCGACGCAGATCAACCAGGCGGTGACCTTCTTCCAGAGCCTGTACACGGCCTTTATCGAGACCGACGCTTCGCTGATTGAGATCAATCCCTTCATCACCACCACGGACGGCAAGCTCTACGCGCTCGACGCCAAGATCACCTTCGACGACAACGCTCTGTTCCGCCACGCCGACATCAAGGCGCTGCGCGACGTTGCCGAAGAGGATCCGCTGGAAGTGGAGGCGAGCAAGTACGCGCTGAACTACATCAAGCTCGACGGCTCGATTGCGTGCATGGTGAACGGCGCGGGCCTGGCCATGGCGACCATGGACATTATTCAGTACGCAGGCGGCAGCCCCGCGAATTTTCTCGACGTGGGCGGCGGCGCGACCCAGGAGCAGATTGAGCATGCGTTTGAGATTCTGCTTTCGGACGCGAATGTGAAGGCGATTTTTATTAATATTTTTGGCGGCATTCTGCGCGTGGACCGGCTGGCGACGGGCGTGGTGGCCGCGGCTAGGAAGTTGAATGTCAAAGTCCCAATTGTCCTTCGTCTTGAAGGCACCAATGTTGAAGAAGGCCGGAAGATCCTTAAAGAGTCGGGGCTGAACTTCCAAATTGGCGCAACGATGAAAGAAGCGGCGGAACTGGTGGTAAGAGCAGCGGCAAATGAGGCATAAGATGCGATCAAGAGACTCTCAGCTAGTAGTAACTTGCAAGACCCCTGGATGCGAAGTTGATCTCATAGTAAGTAGTAGGATTTTGCCTGCGTTTTCGCCTACCCAGCCAACGACTGTCCCCTTCATTCTCGAAGATCCAGGCAATCTAACCTGCCCTGATTGCGGGAAGCAGCACTTCTACAGTCGAGGGGATGTATTCGAGAAGGCTGTGCAACAGTCTTAGGAGATTGAAGAATGTCGGTTTTGGTGGATAACGAAACGCGTTTGATTGTTCAGGGCATTACCGGCAAAGAAGGCACCTTTCACGCGATGGCTTGCGCGGAGTACGGCACGAAAGTGGTCGGCGGCGTCACTCCCGGCAAGGGCGGAACCATGCACGAGGGCTGGCCGGTGTTCAATACCGTGGCCGAAGCCGTGGCCAAGACCGGCGCCAACGCGACCATGATCTTTGTGCCGCCGCCGTTTGCCGCCGACGCCATTCTCGAGGCTGAGGATGCGGGGATGCCGCTGATCGTCTGCATTACGGAAGGCATTCCGACTCTGGACATGGTGAAGGTGTGGGCCAAGCTGAAGAATTCCGAGTCGCGGCTGGTGGGCCCCAACTGCCCGGGCGTGATTTCGCCGGGAAAAGCGAAGATCGGCATTATGCCGGGCCGCATTCACAAGGAAGGCTCGATCGGAATTGTGTCTCGTTCTGGGACACTCACTTACGAGGCCGTGCACCAACTTACGCAGCGCGGCATCGGGCAATCTACTGCAATCGGTATTGGCGGCGATCCGATTATCGGAACCACGCACATCGATGCCTTGCGGCTGCTGAATGACGATCCCGAGACGGAAGCCATTATTATGATTGGCGAGATTGGCGGTTCGGCCGAGGAAGCCGCGGCGGAGTTTGTGAAGCAGCATGTGAAAAAGCCGGTGGTGGGCTTTATCGCCGGGCAAACCGCACCTCCGGGACGCCGCATGGGCCATGCCGGCGCGATTATCAGCGGAGGCCAGGGAACGGCCGCCGACAAAATGAAGGCCATGGAAGCAGCGGGCATTCACGTGGTGGTGTCGCCTGCTGAGATGGGCGCGACACTCGCCAGGGTGATTGGCAAAGCGTAGGAGCAGGTTTCAGGTGTCAGTTCGTCAGGAGCCAATGGAGGGCCGCGGGCGGCGCTGCCGGCGTCCACGGATGCCGGGCCTGTGTATCGATTCGAGACACATCCCAGTAACCTGCTGGGATTACTTCGGGCTCGGATCATCCCGCAGAAATTTTTTCCCCACAATAAGAAGCAGAGAGATAATCGATTGATTAACTACGTCATCGGGCTCTTAGATGGTACCTTCAGTCGCTGAACGTGCGTCCGGAAGCACCGTTGTAGCAGGCTTCATCCGCGTGCAAATGCTCTCGACCGTGCAGACACCATTCAAAAAGCCATCGCAAGCCCGGAGATTGCGGTGATTCTCCGTATTGGAGAGTGATCCCGCAGAAGGTGAACGGGCTCCTCCCGCTCGAACCGTTCCTCGACCGCGACTTCGCTCATCCCCATTGGGAGGTCATCCTTGCTGTTTTGAAGGCTTTGCCTTGCCCTGGATCGAAGTGTTGTGAATCCTCGCCGGCCCCGCCGCGGAGGAACCGCCTTGTGGCAGGAACTCCTCGGAGCTGACCGGCGCAGCGAGGATTTGCAGAACTGCGTTGGATTCTATGGACCGCTCTCTACCATCAAAATCGCTGCCGGTTTTGGCCATTCTGCCTTTCTCCACCGGGTACGACGTTCCCGAATATCTCGGTCTGGCAGTCGCAGAACAAACCATGGAGCAACTGCGCCGCGCGCGTCCCGCAGTGGCATCGGTGGCTGCCTGGGCTTCAGCGTGTGCCTTGGCGCGGCGCGGCCTGCCCGCGCAGGAGATTGGCACGATGCTGCACGCGGAGCTGATCCTCACGGGGCAGCTTCTGGCCACGCCGGGACGACGACGGCTGCGGGTAGAGATGATGCGCGTGGAAGACGGCGCGTCCCTGTGGGTGGAAGATGTGATCGCGAAGCGGGAACAGACGGTGGAGCTGGCCGGCGAGCTGGTCAACCGCGTAACCTCGCGACTGCGCGCCGGGGAAACTTCTATCGAAGCCGGGGCCGAGGCTATGCCGGTCGTGAAGAGCGGAACATCATCGGCGCAGCGCGAGGCGTATGACCTTCATCTCCGCGCCCACCACGAGTGGCAGAACATGGAGCGGCACCAGATGCAGAATGCGATGGGCCGGCTGCTGCACGCGGTCGAACTCGATCCCGCGCTGATGGCGGCACGCGTGGAGCTTGCGCAACTGGCGATCCTGCAGTGCACCTACGGGTACCTGTCTCCAAGAATCGCGGCTGCTACGGTGCGCCGCGCGGCGGATGCAATTCCGGAATTGAACGCGCAGGCCGAAGCCCTGTTGCCGGCGCTGGGTTGGGTGGAATTTCATTTCGATCGCGATGTACGTTCGGCTCTGCGGATGGTGGCGCGCTCCACGGGACTGCCTTACGACGCCATGAATGCGCGGATTTACAGCTGGCTTCTGCTCAGCCAGCACAGGTTCGGCGAAGCCATTGAGCTGCTGCGCGCGACCATTCAACTCGATCCCTACGCGCTCTGGCTGCAGCCGGGCCTGGCATGGGCGCTGCACCTGGCCGGCGAACGCGACGCGAGCGTGGCGCAGATCCGGAAAGCGATCGACTTGTCTTCGGAGTACGATAAATCGCTCTTCTTTGGCGCCATGATTCTGGGATTCAACGGAGAAGCCACGCGCGCCATCGCATTGGCGGAATCGCTCGCGGCGCGCGCCTCGCACTACGACCTTGCGCTCTCAGCGCACGCCTATGCGCTGGCCTGCGCGGGTCGCTCCGAGGAGTCGCACAGCCTGCTGGAACGCCTGCAATGGCTGAGCCGCGAACGCTTTGTGCTCAATACGCTCAACGCGGCCACGCACGTTGTGCTCGGCGAGGCCGATGCTGCCCTCGAGGAGTTGCGCACCGCCAATGAGAATCGTTGTCCGTGGTTTTTCCATATGCTGGCCGATCCGCGGCTGATGCCGCTCAAGGGGCGGCCTGAATTCGTGGCGCTCATGACTCCGCTGGCGGCGACACAGGCCGACATGGACGCCTCAGCCTAGCGTAGTCCGCCGAAAACGCCATCACTTATGTTTTGTATCGGGGCACAGCTTCGAGCATTTATGCAACCAGCTCTAGAGCCGCCACCCCACCTTACTTCCCAAAGAGGGTGAGGTCGATGCCTTCGCCCATGGCTTTATAGCCCGCGTCGCTGGGATGCAGGTGATCGCCTGAGTCGTACAGTGGACTGAAGCGCGTGGGATTCTGCGGATCGCGTGTAATCTTATCGAAATCGATCACGCCGTCGAAGACGCCGCTGGTGCGGATCCAGTCATTGACCGCTTCGCGCACCCCCTCGCCCGCATCGGAGTAGTAGCCGGCGCCGCCGTAGGGCGTGAGCGTGGCGCCGATCATCTTGAGGCCGTGCTCGTGCGCCCGATCGGCAATCTGCTTGAGTCCCCATTCCAACTGCGGCGCGGTGATGGCGTCCCACGGAACCTGCACGTGCGCCAGACGCCCGATGTCGTTGATGCTTTCAAGCACAACAACGTAGCGCACGCCGCTCTGGGCGAGCACGTCGCGGTCGACACGCGAGATCGCGCTGGGGCCGGTAGTTTCGTTTAGCACGCGATTTCCGCCGATGCCTTCATTCAGCACGCCAATGTGGGCGAGATTCGGGTCCTGGCCAAGGCGCGCGGCGAGCACATCGGGCCAGCGGCGATTGGCGTTGTGCGTGGAGTGCGCGCCGTCAGTAATGGAATCTCCGAGCGTGACCACGGCGCGGGAGCCTGGCGCAGCAGAAACATCGATGCCGTCAAAAAAGTACCAGGAAGAGAGCGTGGCGGGTTGCGGCAAGTCCGGCGCGGCGGGCGAGTGGCCGTCGGCGAGGTAGTTGTCCTGGTCGGCGAAGGCGTGGTATGTTTCCGCGCGCATGATCTGCGGAGGCAGATAGAAGCTGACCGCGACATCGGAGAGCGGCGCGACGGTGAGGGCAACGGGATCGGAGAAGATGGCGCCGCCGGGAGGAATATTGACGGATGCGGCTCCGCCAAAGGTGACGGCGTGATCGCTGCCGGGCTGAATGGAGCTGCCGCCTGCACTGAGCGCAACGTGGGCGTCGGCGACGGTGAGGGGATCGAGGCCGAACTCATTGGTAAAGCGCAGGCGAACCTGCTCGCCGCCCGCGGAGATGTGCACGATCTCGCGCATGGTGACGCTGGAGAAGAGGCGGATATTGATGCCGTCGGCCTGCATGGGCGACGTAGCCCAGGTTCCCACCCATTGCGGATGCGGAGTGGACTGGGCGAAGGAGGATGCGGCGGCAAAGACGAGCGCGGCGAGGGCCAGTGCGGGGATTGAGCGTTTGAACATGGTTGATTCCTCTCGGGTCAAGCGATGGATTGCACAAACCATAAGTTAATGCAGATCGATGTCTGCGTGAAGCGGCGTGTTTTCGCTGGAGTCGCCGACACGAAGAACGAATTTGCCGGGATCGATGATCCATTTGTGCGCCGACTGGTCCCAATAACTGAAAGCGCGCGCATCGAGCATGAGCGTGACGTGCCGGGTTTTGCCGGGTGCGAGACGGACCTTGGCAAAGCCCTTCAGCTCGCGCTCGGGGCGGTCGGTCTTAGCCGATGGGTCGGAGATGTAAAGCTGAGCGACCTCGGCGCCGGCCACGTTGCCGGTGTTGGTGACGTCGAAGCTGACCGAAACCGTGGAGCCGGCGGCCGCGGAGGCGGGCGCTGTGAGGTTCGAGAACTTGAAAGTGGTGTAGCTGAGGCCGTAGCCGAACGGGAACAGCGGGTGCTTGCCGGTGGTGGTCCAGTAACGGTAGCCAACCATCAGCTTGTCGCCGTACTGGATATGTTCGACGGTGGTTTCGAGCGGCTTGCCGTCTGCGCCGATGGTGTGGAGCGTGGTGTTGTCCTTGGGATCGCCGTAGTACCACTTGGCGGAGGGGCTTTCGTCCCAACTGCGATCGAAGCTGACGGGGAGTTTGCCCTCGGGGTTGTGCCGTCCGAAGAGTATTTGCGCGACGGCTGTTCCGCCTTCCTGCCCGGGATAGTAGAGATGGAGCACGGCAGGGACTTTGTCGAGCCAGCGGCTCAGGTCCATGCCGCCGCCACCGGTGAGCAGAACGATGGTGCGGGGATTGGCGGCAACCACCTGCTCAACCAGCGCGTCCTGACCCGCGGGCAGCGTGAAGGTGCGGTCGTGGCCCTCGCGCTCCGTAGCGGCCGTAAAGCCGACGGCAACGATAACAACGTCCGCTTGCGCGACGGCCTTCTTTTCGTCGTCCGTGTCGGGCATCGCGGGGCTATAGAAGACGTGCGCATCGGGGCCGAGAGGACTGGCGATGCCGGTGAGGATGCTGACCGGCTCAAAAGCGTGGGCATCAGACGAGCCGCCGCCCCCGGTGACGGCCGGGTAGACGTTGGGGCCGATGATGGCGATGTTTTTGATTTTGGCGGGATCGAGCGGCAGAATGTTTTCTTTGTTTTGCAGGAGAGTAATGCTCTCAAGGGCCTCTTCAAGCGCAAGCGGACGATCGGCGAGGGAGTAGGTGGAGTCGGTGGGATCGAATTGCGGGCGCGTGGTGAATCCGTAGCGCAACTCGGCGCGCAGCAGGCGCAGCACGTGCTCGTCGATGGTGGACACTTTCACCTGGCCCGCCTGAACCGCGGGAACAAGATTCTTCGCGTTCATGAATTTGGGGCTGGGCATCTCAAGATCGAGACCGTTGTTGCAGGCGGCGACGCCGTCGTAAGTCGCATCCCAGTCGGACATGAGAATGCCTTGAAATCCCCACTCGCCCTTCAGAATCTGAGGATTCAGGAAGTCGTTTTGCGTGGCGTGGACGCCGTTGACCAGGTTGTAAGAGTTCATGACGGCGTCGACGTGGGCCCTGGTGACCGCGGCCTCGAAAGCGGGGAGATAGATTTCGCGCAGGGTGCGCTCGTCCACGTCGGAGCTGCCGTTGTGCCGATTGAACTCCTGATCGTTGAGCGCATAGTGCTTGACGGTGGCGATGACGCCCTGGGACTGCACGCCTTCAATGAACGGAACCACCAGCGTGGCGTTCAAGTACGGATCCTCAGAAAGGTACTCGAAGTTGCGGCCGGCAATCGCGGAGCGAGCGATGTTGACGCCGGGACCGAGCAGAAAATTGACGCCGCGGGCGCGGGCGTCGCGGCCGAGTGACGCACCGAGCTTGCGCGCGAGATCGGTGTCCCAACTGGCGGCAAGCGCCGAGCCGCCTGCATATGCCGTCGTAGGTCCCCAGGTGCGCACGCCCACGGAAGCATCGGACATTTTCAGGCGCGGCAAGTCGATAACAGACATGGGTTGGGTGTAGAACCTGTCGACGCCGCCCAGCAGCTCGATCTTTTGCTCCAGTGTGAGTTTGGAGAGCAGGGCGTGAGCCTGGGCCTCAATAGCCGGCGAGTCGGGCACGGGCGCCTGGGCCGGAACCCGCAAGCAAGGCAACAGAATTGGCGCGAAAACCAGCGCAAAAAGGAAGGAAATAGAGCGCAAAACGTGATTTTTCATACCGCGCCCAAGGTAGCGCATCGGGCCTTTTCATGTACAGCGCGGCGCCGGCCGGACGGGGAGGCAGAAAGACCACGCGCTCGGCCGGGACCGCACCGCTCCTTGAAGAAGCACCGCCTGCGTTCTCCGGGAATTCCTATTGATCCGGCCTGTAAATAGTGTTGTATTTTCCCACCCATTTCCGCAAAAAAGCGCGGAAATGGATGGGGCACAGACGCAGTATTTCGGGACCGGATCAATAACCAGGAGGCTGCCGGTGCGCTTGCCTCCGACAGGCCGGGAGATCGCGCTCATAACGAAGCGGAACCCTTCTCTTGCGAAATCAATGCCTTAACAGGTGTGACTCGAATCACAGGGGGGGGTGAATGGGGTCACTGCTCGCGGCATTTTGGAGGCGCACACTCAAACTCCAATAGGTATGTAACGGCTGCGGCAGCTTGGAGACAATCGTGGGCTTTGAAAACGGCTTGAAAACCATTGTGGTCGCGACGGACCTTGACGGGCAGGCGGAAGCGGCCCTCGAGTACGCGCGCAAGCTGGCTACCTATTACGGGGCGCGGATTGTGCTGGCCCATGGCCTGGATCCGATGGAATATGCCGCGGTGGATGCAGTTCCCGGTACCGTGTTGACGCACATGACGGAAGCCGCGCGCAAGGTGCTGGACCAACTGGCCGGCGAGCTGCTGCGCGAGGGGATTCACAGTCATTCCGAGGTGCGGCAGGGCACCGTGGCGGAGATGCTGGTGGATGTGGCCCGGCAGTATGAGGCCGGGCTGATCGTGATTGGCACCAAGGGGATGGAAGGCGCCGGGCCCGTCGTCGTGGGGGCCATCGCTGAACATCTGGTGCGGCTTGCGCCGTGCCCGGTACTGGCGGTAGCCGCGGACTGGAACGCGGGCCCGCACCGGCCCACTCCGGGCGGTCCGGTGCTGCTGGCGGTGGAGCGGGACGATGCGGCAGCGGCGGCGGCGGCAACGGCCGCTTCGCTGGCACAAATGTTCGATCGGCCGCTTCTGGCGCTGCACGTGCGAACAGCCGCGGAACAGGCTGCCGGCCTCAATCCCTGCACCGTGATGGAGGATCAAGGCATCCAGTTCGCGAGCCCGATTCAGGTTCGGTGCCTGGTGAAAGACGGCAATCCTGCCGACGCTGTGGCCGAAGCCATTGCGGAGAACCATCCCTGCATTCTTGTAGCGGGGGTAAAACGGGCCAGCGGAACACCCGGGCCACACGGCACGGCGTTCACCCTGCTGTCTGCATCGCGTGTGCCGGTTCTTTGCGTTCCGCCGAATGCGGCGGGCACGGGCCCTAAGTCGGAAGTTGTTCGGGAAGCAGCGCTTTCCGTGAATGCCTCGTAGCAGGCGCTAAGCAGCTCCCAGGGAAAAATGGGCGGGGGGAAAGGAGAAACCGCTCCGTCTTGTCCGTTCGAAACCGCAACTGTGAAGCCAGTGGAGTGAACCCATGAATCGCGCGAGGCGGCGTGGGCACGAAGATTCGCTGCACACCCGCGAGAGACCATCAGCGGAAAGCAAGCAACATTGCAAGCAGGAAAGAAGGGGCTTGAGAGCCCGGCACACGGCAAACATGATGACGAATCAGCAACTTGAGCAGCGCATTGAACGTCTGGCCGCGGCAGCGGCGCATCCGCTTGCCGAGCTGCTGGAGTGTCCGCAGGAGGCAGGACAACTGCTCACCAGCGCTTCGCGATGCATCGATGTGGATGTCGGGGAGTCAGTTTTTCGTCAGAATGGAAGCTGCAAAGGGCTGTATGTGGTGGTTTCGGGCGATTTTGTTCGCAAGGCGGAACGGCTCCAGATGCGCGTGACGCTGGGATCGGCACGGCCCGGCGATCTGGTGGAGCTGGCCGCGGCGCTGGGCAACGGACTGCATACCTACACATTGACTGCGATGACGCCGGGATCGGTGCTCATGCTGCCCCTCTACGCACTGCGGCACGCGTTTGAGAATCATCCGCCGCTGCGCATGCGGCTGCTGGAAGAGCTGGCACGCGAGGTTTCGCGCGCCTACATCACATGCTGCCTCACGCGTGTGACGCCGGCGCGCCGTCATGCGAGCGGAGCGGCCCCGGCGTAGGGCGAGTTTTCGCGTCCGCGCACCAAAAGATTCTCCAGCCAGGGCCTGGGGGTAAAGACGCTCGTCTTGCTGGGTGGGACTTGCGCTATACTCTACCTAGCGTTTAGCCCCTAACGGTACCCCTATGGCTTCACTTCATTCCCATCACCCTCCGGAAGATTGCCTGAATTGTGAGCACCGTCATTTGCGGATGTTCTGCAATCTCACACCGGAGGCTCTGGCGGATTACGACCAAATCGGCATCATGATGAGCCATGCCCGTGGCGCAAAGCTCTTTACCGAGGGCGATGCGGCGCGCAATGTGTTCGTGATCTGCTGTGGGCAGGTGAAGATCTCTTCGACTTCGCGTGACGGCAAGACCATGATCCTCAAGATTGCCGGGCCGGGCGACGTGATGGGACTGAGCGCGGTGCTGGCCAACGTCCCGCACGAAGTGACGGCCGAAGCTATTGAACCCTGCCAGGTAAAGACAGTGCGGAAACAGGAGTTCGTCGAATTTTTGGGCCGGCACGGCATTGCGTCGATGCACGCGGCGCAGTCGCTTTCAGGCGAGTACATGACGGTGTTTCACGACGCCAAGCGGCTGGCTCTTTCTGGCTCGGCGGCGGGGCGGCTGGCGCGTTTGCTCCTGGATTGGGGCCGCTCGGCGGCGGACAACGGCAAGTCCGAGCTCCGATCTACCATGGCGCTCACGCATGAGGAGATCGCCAACATGGCGGGCACCTCGCGGGAAACTGTGACGCGGCTGCTGAACCAGTTCCGCCGCGACCAGTGGATCACGATCAAAGGCACCAGCCTGACGATTGTGGAGCCGGACCAGCTGGAACGGCTGACGGCGTGAGATTCAGCCTCTTTCCTTTCCTTGCAATCTTCCCGACAACTCAAGAATTGCCCTCCGTTTGATAGCTTGAGGACATGCGCGAAGCCACATCTCCGCCCACCGAAACTGCAATCGACCTGGAATCCCTGGCTGCCGACGTCGTTGCGCTGGCTGTGAAAGCGGGCGCCAGCGACGCCGAGGCCATGGCGCGCGAAAGCGACGAGTTCAGCGTGAACGTGCGCATGGGCCAGGTGGAAACGCTGCAGGAATCGGGCTCGCGCGGGCTGGGGCTGCGCGTGTTTCTGGGCCAGCGGTCGGGATCGGCGTCGACAAGCGATTTGACCGCGGAGGGAATTCGCCAGCTTGTGGAAGGCGCGCTGGCGCTGGCCCGCGTGACGGAGGAGGACCCCTTCGCGGGCTTGCCGGAGGCGGGCGAATTTGGCGCGGTCGATACTCGAATCAACGGGGACGATCTGCACCTTTATTACGACGATGTGTACTCGCTCGCAAGTGCGGAGCGGATCGAATGGGCGCGGCGCGTTGAGGCTGCGGCGCTCACGGCAGACCCGCGCATCACCAACTCCGACGGCGGCAGCTTCGATGCTTCCACCGGACGCAAGGCGCTGGCCAACTCGCGGGGATTTGCCGGCAGCTATCGCTCGAGCTACGCGGGCGTGGCGGCAGCGCCGCTGGCCAAAGACGCCGACGGCAAGATGCAGCGCGACGGCTGGTGGTCGAGCGCGCGGCGTCTCAGTGATGTGGAATCTCCCGAATCCGTCGGTCAAGAGGCGGCGCGGCGCACCGTGCGGCGGCTGGGGGCGCGGCGCGTGGCCACGCAATGCGTTCCCATTATTTTCGCGCCTGAGACGGCGCGGACGCTCATCGGCTCGGTGTTTGAGGCTGCGTCGGGAGACGCCATCTGGCGCGGCGCATCGTTTCTGGCGGGGAAACTGGGCGAGGCGATTGCCGCGGCAAATTTAACCATCATCGACGACAACATCCTGCTGCTGCCGTCGGGAGTGGGTGGATTCGGGACTTCGCCCTTCGACGGCGAGGGTCTGCCTTCGCAACGCACCATCGTGGTGGAGAACGGCGTGCTGCGCAATTACCTGTTGAACACCTACACCGCGCGCAAGCTGGGGATGCGCTCAACACACAACGCCGCGCGGGGACTGGCTGGAGCGCCGGGAGTCGGCTGCGGCAATCTTTATCTGACGCCGGGCCAGCTCCCGGCGGAGGAGATCATCGGCGAGGTGAAGGCGGGGCTTTACGTGACCGGCCTGATGGGATTCGGCACGAATATGGTCACGGGCGACTACTCGCGCGGCGCCACCGGCCTGTGGATCGAGAACGGCCAACTGACGCATGCCGTGGAGGAGGTGACGATTGCCGGGAACCTGGCCGAGATGCTGCGCAACGTGACCGCTATCGGCAACGACCTGGAATTTCGCGGATCGGTGGCGTCGCCGACGCTGCGCATCGATGGCATGACGATCGCCGGAGCATGAAAACGGCGAGCGCAGCACTGGATCATCAAGCTGAATGCAGAGTGAGCATGGAAATCTCTGGCGGGCAGTTGAGCCGGAAGGGCACGCCGACGGCGCCGATGCCGCGGTTGACGTGGAGCTGCAGTGGGCCGAAGCGGAACCACCCCTCGACATACTTGCGTCCCAACTCGGGCAGAACCATCGCGCCGATCAGAGGCAGGCGAATCTGGCCGCCGTGGGTGTGGCCACTGAGCATGAGAGAGACGGCCTGCCCGGAGGGAAGCGTCAGCAGATGATCCACATAATCGGGCGCATGGCAGAGCAGAACGATGGGCTCGTGCGGGATATTGCGGATCGCAGCAGGGATGGTGATTTCAGGTTCCGGCGAGCCCTGCACGGGATCGGCGAGTCCCGCAAGCCAGATGCGGCCGCCGGCGCGCTCCAGCGGCATGTAGGAATCTCGTAGCACCGTGATCGCGTTGGCGGTGAGCGCCTCCGAGACCGCTTTGGCTCCAATCATAAAGTCGTGGTTGCCCAGCACCGCGTAGCGCTCGCGGCACGTGAGTTCGTTGAGGATGCCTGCGCATTGCCACCCGGCGCCGATGGCGAATTTTTTCGATCCAAACTCACAGGTCACGAAGTCGCCGGTGAGAAACACCGCATCGGGATTCAGGCTGTTGACGCGGTTGACGACGTCACGGACAAAGAACGCCTCAGTGAATTCGTCCATGTGGATGTCGCTGATCTGCGCGATGCGGAAGCCGTCAAAAGCCAGGGGAAGACCGGGAATGACGACGTCGCTCGACGAGACTTCGAGCCAATGGCGCGCGATTTCGCCCGCATAGAGCGCGAGACCGCCCGCAGCGCATGCGCTTGCCTTGAGAAAGCGGCGTCGCGTGATAGGGGGCTTGGAGGAAGAATTCAGCAATTCTCTATTTTATCCCGTCGATTGCCGGCCTGGTTTCGATCTGCTGGGAGCGGATTCTGCTGATGGAGCGGATTTGGCGGATGGAGAGCCTGCCGGCAGAGTCACGCCCGGCTGGCGCTGCCCAGGCGGCAGCAGTTGCGCCCCGCGGACTTGGCGGCATAAAGCGCGCCGTCTGCCTCGCATAAAACTTCTTCGATGGGCAGTGCATCGGAAGGACGGCTGACAGAAACGCCCAGGCTCATGGTAATGGGAATGGGTCCCTGCGTCGTGCGGATGGGGACGTCTCCGATGGCTTTGCGAAGCGCTTCGACCCGATCCACCGCCGTTTCTACCGCGCAGCAGTTGTTCAGAACCACGAGGAACTCCTCGCCGCCGTAGCGCCCGACAAAGTCGTAGGAGCGGACCGATCCGAGCATCCGCCGCGCTACCTCGCGAAGCACTTCGTCGCCGACGATGTGCCCATAGGTGTCGTTCACCAGCTTGAAGTGGTCAAGGTCGCCTAACGCGATGCTGATGGAATGTTTATCGCGCTGCTTGCGGTTCAACTCGCCGGCCAGCAGTTCGAGAATTGTCCCGCGATTGAGAAGTGAGGTGAGCGAGTCGTGGGTAGCTTTATAGCGCATATCCTCGCGCGCTTCAAGCAGGTTGTCCTCGAGTTCGAGAATGCGCCTGCCAGTACGCAGGCGGGCTTTCAGTTCTCCGGGATCGAAGGGTTTGATGAGGTAGTCGTCGGCGCCGGATTCCAGGCCTTCTACGATTTCCTCTTTGGAGTTTTTTGAGGTGAGAAGCATGAGATAGACATGCCTCTGGCTGCGCTTCCGGCGAACCGTGCGACAAACGGCCGGCCCATCCAACTGGGGCATGACCCAGTCAAGGAGCGCGAGGCGCGGACCTTCCGGACGGCACAGTTCCTCTACCGCCTTACGGCCATCGCTGACAGCGGTGACTTCGTATCCTGCGCGCTCGAGCGTTTTCTCGAGCATGCGGAGCGAGACCGCTTCGTCATCGGCGATCAAGATCTTCAAGGTTCCTCACCCGCCATGAATCTACTCACAGCCGCCATTAACCCTGTTTCTTCCCCGTCGAAGGCGGCCATAGCCTGATGAATCTCGCGCTCAACTCCGGCGCGTGCCGCCGCCTCGACATTGGCGGCTAGCGCGGCCCCATGTTCGATCGACAGGTTGGCCAGCATTCCTTTCAGCGCGTGGGCAGCATTCTCTACCTGGCGCGGTTCGCCGGCGTGGACCGCGTTGTGCAGGGCATCCAGGAACCTCGGAAAATCATCCTGAAACAGCGCGAACAACTCCGTCAGCAGCTCGCGGTCATTCTCGACACGAGCCAACAGCTCGGGCATATTTACGTATTGCTCGATCGATGCGTGCTCGAAGTTCGTTATGGCCGCACCTCGTTCGTTGCTACGGCTGAAGGGGAACGGAGGAAGCGCGAGCTTCAGCTCGTTTCAAGCTATAGGCGTGGAGCAAGGCGTCCAACTCTTCGGGACGAATCGGCTTGGAGAGGTAGCCGTCCATGCCCGCCGCCAGGCACCGCTCCTGGTCGCCTTTCACAGCATACGCAGTGAGCGCCACAATGGGCTGGTGGATTCCGGTTTCTTTCTCGCGCTCACGAATCAGCGTGGTGGCCGCAATTCCGTCGAGCAACGGCATCTGCACATCCATCAGCACCAGGTCGTAGCTGGAGCGCGCAAGCAATTCGACAGCCTCGCGGCCATTGCTTGCCACCGTCACGCGATGTCCGCGCTTCTGAAGCATTCGTGTGGCCAGGCGCTGGTTCACCGCGTTGTCTTCCGCCAGCAATATTTCCAGTTCGTTTCCAGGAGCAGCAGCGCGCCGCTCCGCGCCGGGCGTAGGCGCGCTCTCTGCATCAAGCTGTGGCCGCCGCCTATCCAGCGCACGGGTGATGGCGTCGCGTAGTTCATTCTGGCGAACCGGTTTGGTGAGGTATGCGGAGAGGCCAAGTTTCTGGCATCGCGCCATATCGCCGCTACGGCCGGTGGAACTCAGCATCATGATGGTGGCTGCGGCCAGGTCCGGCGTGTCCCGAATCTGTTCCACAAAGGTGAGCCCGTCCATGTTGGGCATATGCATATCGGTCAGTATCAATCGAAAAGGCTTGCCCGACGCGCGTGCGGAGTTGAGTTCCGCGATTGCATTCAGTCCGCTCTCCACGCAGACCACTCGCATGCCCCAGCGGGTCAGCAGCCGATCGAGGATGCGGCGGTTGGTCTGATTGTCGTCTACCACGAGCACACTGGCGCCGCGCAGCATCCCTTCAGGCAAGCTGGCAGGCAGCTGCGAAGCGAGGACGCCGCCTATGCCTGCGCGGGCCGTGAAGTGAAACTCGCTGCCTTTGCCGGGTTCGCTGTTCACCCAGATTTTTCCGCCCATCATGGCAACCAGCCGCGAGGTGATGGTGAGGCCAAGGCCTGTGCCGCCGAACTCGCGGGTGGTGGACGCGTCGGCCTGGGAGAAGGCGTCGAAGATCAGCCCTTGCTTTTCTTTGGGGATCCCGATGCCGGTGTCGGCGACCGTGAAATGGAGGATGCAGTCCCCGTCCTCCTGCTGTTCCACTTCAACTGTCAGCGCCACCTGGCCTTCTGAGGTGAACTTGATGGCGTTGCCCACCAGATTGAAGAGGATTTGGCGCAGGCGCGTGGGGTCACCACGGAGGATCGCGGGCAGCTCGGGAGCGATGTCGCAGAGCAGTTCGAGTTCCTTTTCTTCAGCGCGAAGAACAAGCGTCCTCAACGTGGTCTCAATACACTCCCTGGCGTCGAAATTGATCGACTCCAGGTCGATCTTGCCGGCCTCGATCTTGGAAAAGTCAAGGATGTCGTTGATCACGTTGAGGAGAGAGTCGGCGGAAAGTTTCACCGTCTCAAGATAGTCGCGCTGCTCGGGAGTCAGATCGGTATCGAGCGCCAGATCGGTCATGCCGATGACGCCATTGAGCGGGGTGCGGATTTCGTGGCTCATGTTGGCCAGGAATTCGCTTTTTGTCCGGCTGGCTGCCTCGGCCTGGATGCGCGCTTTGATCGCCTCCGCTTCGCTCCGTTTTTGCGCCGTGATATCGCGGCCGATGCCGATAATGCCGATGGTGCCGCCGTCCTGATCGCGGAAGGGCACTTTCGTCGTCAGGAGCCAGCGGTCCCTCCCTTCCTCGCTGTGCACGCGTTCGGCTTGGCTCACCAACTGCTCTCCGGTGCGCATGACCGTCTGCTCGTCGTTGCGGAAGCCTCGAGCCAGCTCCTCGGGATAGAAGGAAGAATCGTCGCGTCCGAGCAAGGTGCCGTCGGGTGAGCCCGTCATATAGGCCCGTATTGCCCGGTTGGCCAGCACGAATCGGCTTTCAGTGTCCTTGATGTAAATCAGGTCGGGCAGGCTATCAAGCACCATGCGTAGCATGCGGAGTTCCGCTTGGTGCGCGCTCTCGGCCAACGCCGCGGCTTCATATCGGCGGGCGACAACATACAGCAGCCACGCGAGCTCAAGAACCAAAGCGACGGAGAGAAGCACTGCCGGCCCGAGGGGAAGGCGAGCGGATACAAACTGTGCGAGCAGGAGATACGCTGCTAAGACACCTGCGATGAGAATCGCCACCCACAGCCCAGGGAGCTTCGCGCTCGTAGTTGAGGCACGCTTCGTTTCCCCATTGCTCGCGGAACCTTTTTCAATCAGCATCGGAGCAGCGTCCCCATCGTTCGGGCCATGGCTCGGCACGGCGAACCTACAGAATTCTTTCGAACTTCCGTATGCGGAAATGGTACAGCAAATCGCACGGATGGAACCGAATGAATTCGCGCCTTACCGCAGATACCAAAGTGATTACCTATTGAAATGTCTCTGATGGTGATTGGTGTGACGCCCGCGAACGAATGGGCAGTACTTTCGCGTGGGTTCGGGGAGGCGTGCGCGGCCAGCCCACTGCTATCCGTTCCTGCGCCAAACCGAGCGGCGGCATCAGGCAGGGACAACGGCAAAGTATTCGGCCACTTCAAGCCAGTTGCTCACGCGGACGAAGCCGGTGGCCATCAGATTGTGCGGCGCGGAGTAGAGCAGGCCCCGGCCCTCGAAGCGCTGCAGATTTCTGGGCTGATCGTCGATGAGGAAGTCGGCGCGGAGGATCGACTTGTCGCCGCAGAAGACGTAGTGCGTGGGCGGGATGAAGGGAAAGTGGCGTTGCAGCCAGCGGTATTTGGGGCCGAGCGAGTTGGGCACGGCCATGGCCTGCGTGGCAATGTAGATTTCAAAACGCGTGGAAAGGTCTTTGAGCACCGGCTGCGCGTCGGGCATGAGGGGAAGGTCTTCAAAGAAATCTTCTGCATCGAGAAAGGCGCGAAGCTGCGCCTGCCGGTCGAGTGGCGTGACCTCCCAAAGGCCTTTGCCGGCCAGATCTTCCGGCGTCACGTCTTCGTCGAAGGTCTGGTTGTAGCGGCGGATGTGCTCGGCGAGCGTGTCGGCCATGACCTCGTCCATATCGACACAAATGCGCTGCACGGGGGCTCCTGAAAAGCAGGTTTCAGATGTCAGTCCGGCGCGGTGCCTGGCGGTGGACTGGGTTCCTCAAGAAAAGGGTAGCAGGATGAGGGTGGGTTGGTGTCCGCCCACCCGTGCAGCAGAAATTGCCGCAAGGATGGGGCAACCAGCTCCGCGGTTTTGAGCTTTGGAGGAGAGCAGTGGCGCCCCTGTGCGGCAGTTAGGTCCCAGGTTACGCGCCGGCCTGGCGGGGTTTGAGCGGGGCGCGGCCGGCGCGTTTAATTAGAAGGTCCCGCCGGGGTGCAGCCGAATGTCCTGCACCAGGACCACGGGCTGGGTCATGGCAGGGTCTAGCAATCCGTTGTCGTCCTCGAAGATCCAGCCGTTGACAGAGACGACATCGTTGTTGGCTAGCCCGGAGAAACTGTCCGGATTGAAGCCTTGATAAACGGTTTGCGCGGTGGTGTCCACCACTCTTTGCACCAACGCCACGTACGTCGGGCAGGCGCTGACACCGGGAGTAGAGATACATGCCGGGTAGGAGGCGTAGGTCAGGGTAAAGTCCGGCGCGCTGATATTCGAGACCGTGCCGCTGATCTGGCTTGGCTCCAGTTGCACGCTGTTGGTCGAGAAGGTGCAGCTCGGAGGAGGTCCGGGCACCGAGTTCGAGGACGCGCACGACCATGATCCGGGGTCTACCTCGACCTGAAGCTCCTGGCCGAAGGTCAGGTTTTCAGTACTCGAAAACACCAATCCGGAGGGGATGGTAAAGCCGTTGGCGTCCACGGCAAACGTGGCGCCGTTATCCAGAGTGACGGTTGCCATGGCGCCCTGCGGAGGCGCAGGTCCCGCAGCGGCGCTGGGACTGGCGAGCACAAGCAGTTTGAGCGGGACGATCCCGACCACCGTCCCCAGCACGCTCTGCCCTTGATTCACCAGCAGCCACTTGACGCTTGCCGCCAACAGGCTTCCGTCGCTCTCGACCGCCGCAACCTGCACCTGCACGGCATCGCCGGCTGTGAGGCAGGACAACCCGCCCGGCGCGACGCAGGGCGGCCAATCGACCAGCTGCGTGTTGCTGTTCACGTCCACGGTCAAGGTTTTGCCCCATGCCGTTTGCATGGTGAACTGGTTCTGGCTCGCGTTCATGCTCAGGAATGTTCCTGTCACGAAGCCGAACGGAGGCGGCTGCCCGGCTGCCGTTGCCGGAGTCTGCGAAAGCGAAATGCCGTTCGCTGCCCCAAGGTTCACTGAGAGGTCGGATTGGATGACGGTGTTCAGATGAAAATCGATCAGCAGGCCAAGCGGGGTGCTGCTTGAAACCGCCAGCGGGAATGGAGCGGAAGTGAAGCTGACCGTTGCTGAGTTGTCGATGGCAGGCGTGAGGGTGCAGATGGAGCCCACCGCGCAGGAACTGCCCAAAGAGGTGTCGGCAGTATTGAAGATCACAAGCTGGGGATTGGCGAAGGTGAGGCTCAGGCTGCTGTAGGTTCCGGCTGGCACGTTCTCGTTTGCCAAGAAAGCCGAAAGCGCCTGGAGCTGCGTTACGTCAATCTGAATCGGGTTCCCGACGAGTGAAATCGCAGATCCTGTGCCGTTCGCGGGCGTGAGTGTGGCGCCCGTCAGACTGACCTGGAAAGACAGGACTGAGACTCCGGAAGGCGGATCGTCGGTCATGGTCAGCGCGACAGGAGCCGAGCCATTGACCGGGATGGAATTGACGGGAACTGTGGCCGTTCCGCAACTCAACAGCACACTCAACAACGCGGAGCAAAGAAGGACGAGTGAAAGACGCTTCTGCATGGCGGCCTCCTTGGCGATGCCGACTGGCTTTGCGAAGGTGATTTGGCTCACACCCGCACAAACCTTCCCCTGCGGCCTAAGGAGCGCTTGCCGATCCCGCCTCAACATTGGATCGCCCGGAATGCGGCTCTCGCGGATTGCGTGAGACGCCGGCGAAGGACTTCCTGTGGCTTTCGGCTGGCGGATTAGACTCGCCGCGGCGAAGAAAGTTGACTTCCACACCCCACAAAATTGCCGGAGCCTACGCGCCGGCCTGGCGGGGTTTGCGCGGGGCGCGGCCGGCGCCGTCGGGCACTTCGGGCTGCGGCGCTTTGGGTGCGGGCGTCATTTCTGGATCCCAATAAAGAAGACGGTTGCAACTGTCGCAGCTCAACAGCTCGCCCTCGCGAAGCTGGTTCCAAACTTGCGGGCGTACGCCCATGCGGCAGCCGGTGCACTGCTGGTTTACGGCCAGGGCGATGCCGATGCCGCGGGAGGCGCAGATGCGGTCGAAGCGGGCGAGCCAGTCGGCATCGAGCGCCGAGCGGACGGCGTCGCGCGCGGCGTCAAGCGTGGCGAGCTCGGCGGCAAGCTCCTGCTGGCGCGCGGCTACGCGGCCGCGAACGCCTTCCACCTCGGCGGCAAGCAGCTCCACCTGGGCGCGGGACTGGGCCATCGCGGCCTCCTGCGTCTCGGTGCGCTCCAGGCTGGTGTACTCCTCATTTTCCAGGCGCTCGGCTTCGGCGGTTTCAAAGTGGATTTCGTGCTCGATGGCCGCGGCCTGCTCGGGAGTGGTCACGGCGTCGAGTTGCGCACGAAACTTGGTGGCCTTCTTGCGATGCCCATCAATCTCCCGGTCGAGGCGAGTGCGCAGCGTGTCTTCGCGGCTGAGCGCGGCCGAAGTGTCGGCGGACTGGCGCTCGACAGCCGCCAGCCTGGCCTGCGCCTTGGCGATTTCCGCGGGCAGCGCACGCAGCTCCTGGTTGAGGCGCGCACGGTCAACATCGATGGCTTGGAGCTTTACGAGGTTCTGAATAATTTCTTGCATCAGTGACTTGAAGTGTAATGGACAGGGAGCGAGGGAGCAAGGGAGCGAAAGGCAGCTGCCAGCTTTTAGCTCTCAGCTTTCAGCTGGTCGAGGCGGGCGAACGGCAGTAGCGGAGATGAAAGTTGAGCAGGTGGGACTGCGGGGCCACAGGACAGCGGAACTGACTGGCCCCGCTAACTCCGCTAGCACCGCTTGTCTGTTTGCGACATCCCGCATCCAGCTGAGCAGCCATTGGTTTTCGAGCGGGGAGGGAGCCTGCGAAAATGGGGACGCAGGCTGGTGGGTACCGTGACGGCGAAACGGGCGGGATTCTGGCGCAGGCATCGAGCTCTCAAATGGGCGCTGGGCGTGTTGCTGCTGGCGTTCGCGGCGCTGGGCTTGGGCGTTTCCATCGCGTTGCACCATGCCGAGCCCATCCTGCGGGCCGCCATCGTCAATAGGCTGGAGGAACATTTTCAAGCGCGCGTGGAGCTCGACAGCTTTCATGTCTCGCTGGTGAATGGGCTGTGGGCCGAGGGCAAGGGATTGCGCATCTGGCCACCGGCACAGGGGTCGGGGATCGCCACTCCGGGAGCATCCGCATTCAGCCAGCCAGGTCAGCTGATCCGCCCGATCATCCAGATTGACGAGTTCCGTTTCCACGCGCCCCTGCGCTACAAGCCGGGCCAGCCCGTGAAGATCTCCGTAGTGGAGCTGAAGGGCCTCGACGTGGACATCCCGCCGAAGACGCACTTCACGCACAAGCCTGCGCCGGAGCACGCGGAAGAGCACGGCACACCGCTGCTGCGCTTTGAAGTGGAAAGCACTTCCTGCGAAGGGGCGCACCTGACGCTCGAAACCGACAGACCGGGAAAGCTGCCGCTCGAATTCGCGATTGCCCACATCAAATTGACCGGCTCGACTAGCGGGACCATGCAGTTCGACGCGCAGCTGACCAACCCCAGGCCGACGGGCACGATTCTGACCACCGGCGCCGTCGGACCGTGGAAGGTGGACGATCCGGGAGAAACGCCGCTCAGCGGCAGCTACCGTTTCCAAAACGCAAACCTGGGCGTCTTCAAGGGCATCGCGGGAATTCTGCAATCGACCGGCAAATATGAAGGCGTTTTACGCGACCTGGTGGTGGACGGAGAAACCGACACGCCGGATTTCCGGCTGACGAGCTTTGGCACGGTGGTTCCCCTGCACACCGAGTTCCACGCGCATGTGGACGGCACCAATGGCGACACCCTGCTCGAGCCGGTCAATGCGACGCTGGGGCAATCGCACTTTATTTGCGAGGGCAAAGTGGTGCGCATACCGCCGGGAACCGCGAGCAACGGCACCGCGACACCGGGCGGCCACGAAATTGCGCTCAACGTGACGATCAATCACGGGCGGATGGAGGATTTTCTCCGCCTGGCGAGCAAGAGCGGAACGCCGCTGCTTACCGGCACACTGGCACTGAAGGCAACGCTCGAAATTCCGCCAGGATCCGCGCCGGTGGAGGAGCGGTTGAAGCTGAAAGGGAACTTTACGCTCGACGACGCGCAATTTACCAGCGTAAAAATCCAGAACGATGTGAGCCAGTTGAGTTTGCGTGGCATGGGTCTGCCCGGCGAAGCACGGCACGGCCAGGGTGCGGACGTGCGTTCGGCGATGCAGAGCGATTTCGCCATGGCGAACGCGGCGATCGCGCTTCCCAACCTGAAGTACACCGTGCCGGGCGCGGAGATTGATCTGACGGGGACCTACGGCGTGCACGGCGGACTGCTGAACTTTACGGGAACGGCAAAAACGCAGGCGACGGTTTCCGAGATGGTGGGCGGATGGAAGGGCGCGTTGCTGAAACCGGCCGACCGGTACTTCAGGAAAGACGGCGCGGGGACCGAGGTTCCCATCCACGTAAACGGCACGCGCGAGAATCCGCAGTTTGGCGTCGATCTGGGCCGGATGAAGCACACTCATCCGCAAATTCCCGGCCAGCCGCAGTAGGCTGCGAAGCACCAGAATGATTCGGTGCACAACACATTCTTTACGCGCCCGCGCGTAGACTGGGTGCAAGATTTCAACGCATGCAAACGAGAGACCCGGCTATGACTCCATCGCCGAAGCACGATACCCAGGACAAGCGCCAGCAGCAGCATCGCGAGGCGCAGTTCGCCATGCGGCTTTCGCTGTTTGTGGGCGTTCTGATGCTGACCGGGAAGATGACGGCCTACCTGCTCACGGGTTCGTCGGCCATCTTTTCCGATGCGGCGGAGTCGGTGGTGCACGTGGTGGTGGTCGCCTTCGCCCTCTTCAGCCTGTGGCTCAGCACCCGGCCGGCCGTTCCGCAGTTCCGCTACGGATTCGAGCGCATCACTTTCTTTTCCGCGGGTTTTGAAGGCGCCATGATCATCCTGGCCGCGGCCAGCATCCTGTATACAACCACGGAAAAATGGCGTCATGGACTCACCCTGGAGCACCTGGGCGGCGGCGTGCTTCTGCTCATCGCCGCGGGAGGGCTGAACGCAGTTTTGGGGTGGTACCTGCTGCGCATGGGCAAGCGAAATCACTCGCTGATTCTGGAAGCCGATGGCAGGCACGTGCTCACCGACAGCTATACCAGCTTTGGCGTGGTTGCAGGCCTGGGGCTGGTGATGGCGACTGGTTGGAAGCCCTTCGATCCGCTGATTGCCTACGCCGTGGCGGCCAACATTCTGTGGACGGGCGGTCGATTGCTGGGTCGCGCGATGAAAGGCCTGCTCGATTACTCTGACCCCAAGGTCGGGCACCAGATTCGCGCGCGGCTCGACACGCTCTGCACGGAGCTGGGCCTCGAATATCATGGCGTGCGCTTCCGCGCCACCGGCCAGCGCCAGTTGATTGAGGTGCACCTGCTGTTCCCTGACAGCATGAACCTGGGCACGGCGCACCGGCTTGCCACGATGGTGGAAGAGCGGCTGGCCGAGGATCTCGAGATGCCCGCGGAGGTGATCACGCACCTGGAGTCGCTTGAGGACCACGCCGAGGTGCACCACGTGGAGCACTACACGGGACGGCCGGATTGAGCGCCCATGGACCTCCGGATCGATGGGTTTGGAGCCGGGAAATCGTGTTCCTAGAGGATTCTCCCGCAACTTTTGCCGCGTTTGGAACGTTCGATAGACTAGAGTCACACGATTTCCTGGACTCCCTCGCCCGATTGACGAGTCCGCCGTCTAATTTGATGAACATTCTCACCGAAGCCTCAATAACGCTCGAATGAGCTGGACTTCGGGATGGGGGCCTTCCTGATCGCATCTCCCGCTCATCAGCACCGCGCGCCACACCGTGCGCCCCAATGGGTTTTTCTCTGCGCGCGCCTGCTGGTTTTTGCGGCGCTGGCCGGGGCGGCGGCCTGTGCAACAGCGCAGGAAGGCGCGGCGCCCGTTTCCAATTCGGCATCGCCCGCATTGGCCGGCCTGCACGGCGTGGTGGCGAGCACCGAAGGCGCGGTGTATGAAGGGGCGCGCGTGGAGCTGGAGAGCAACGGCGCTGAGCCGGCGGCTATCGCGCAGACCGATAGCGATGGCGCATTCAGCTTTGCCAACCTGCCTCCGGGCGCGTTCAAGCTGACGGTCTCTGCGCAGGGATTCCAGACCACCTCCATCTCCGGCGTGCTGCATGCGGGCGAGGACTTTGACGCGCACACCATCTCATTGCCGGTGGCCAGAGCGACCAACGAGGTGCGCGTGTCGGCCGACTCGCAGGTTGAGATTGCGCAGGAGCAGCTGAATGTTGAAGAGAAGCAGCGCGTGCTGGGCGTTTTTCCCAATTACTACGTCAGCTACGATCCCCATCCGGAACCGCTGACCACGCGGCAGAAATACCAACTGGCCTGGCGAACGTCCATCGATCCCGTGACGTGGGTGTTGACGGGCGCAGTAGCAGGCATGGAGCAGGCCAGCAACACCTTTGCCGGGTACGGCCAGGGCGCACAGGGATATGGCAAGCGCTTTGGCGCAAATTACGCCGACGGCTTCACGGCAACGATGATCGGCGGCGCCATTCTTCCCTCGCTCTTCAAGCAGGATCCGCGCTACTTCTACAAGGGCACGGGCTCCATTCGCTCCCGAGCCATGTACGCCATTGCCAATTCGGCCATTTGCAAGGGCGATAACGGGCGCTGGCAGCCGAATTACTCCGCAATTCTGGGCGGCATCGCGGCCGGAGGCATCTCGGACCTCTACTATCCCGCAAGCAACCGCAGCGGCGTGGAAGTGACCTTTATCAATGCGCTGATCGGCACGGCCGAGGGTGCGGTGCAGAACCTCGCTCAGGAATTTCTGGTGCGGCGGCTGACGCCAAGGCTGCCCAGGTTTCCGTCGACGGAGACGCAGTAGCGGAACCGCTCAGCCCGCGATCGACTCCACCAGCCGGTTCATCTTTTCTTCCGCGAGCTCAATCGACTCCACCAGCTTGAATTGCGTGCGGCAACGGTCGAGGTTGTGCCCCTCGCGATGGATCTTGAAGTAGGTGTCTCCATTCAGATAATCGGCAAGAAAGCGGATGCCCACCTCGAACGTGATGAGCTTGCCGGAGAAGGCAAGAAACTTTTTCTCGGCTTCGGTCAGGAATCCTCCGGCCGCAGAAAGATAGCCCCGCACCAGCGCTTCAAACAACGGAAACTGCATCGTGACCTTGCTCAGGTCCCGCTCGTCTTCCGCGGCGGGGCTGGTGGTGGTGCGCACCATGTCGCCGAAGTCGTAGAGCGCCAAGCCGGGCATCACGGTATCGAGATCGATGACGCAAAGGCTTTCGCCTGTCGCGTCGTCGAGCAGCACGTTGTTGAACTTGGTGTCGTTGTGCGTGATGCGCTCGGGCAGATCGGCGCTCAGCAGAACGCCCGTGATGGCTTGGTGCGCCAGGGCAAAGTCGATTTCGGATTTGGCCAGCGCGGCGCGGCCTTTCGCGTCGGCGGCAATGGCCTCTTGCAAAGCGGCAAAGCGCTTGGGCGTGTGATGGAAATCGGGGATGGTCTCGTCGAGTCGCGGCGCGGGCAAACTGGCAAGCTGCTGCTGGAAGTGGCCGAAGGCGTGCGCAGCCTGGAAGGCCTGTGCTACGGAGGTTGCGGTTTCGTAGCTACGCGCGTTTTCAATAAAGTTGTAGGCCCGCCAGGTGTCTCCCTGCGCGTCCTCATGCCAGTTGCTGCCGTCGCGCGCCGGAACCAGCGTAAGCGAGCGGCGGGCGGGATCCGGCTCATCGGCGAACTGCGCGGCAAGATGCGCCGTGACGCGCTCAATATTCCGCATCACCGCGACAGGCGAGTGGAAGACGTTGCGATTGATGCGCTGCAAAATGTAACGCACCGGCACGCCTGCCGTTTGGCACGAGACCAGGAAAGTGTCGTTGATGTGGCCGTTGCCGTGAGGCGCGAAGCTCGAGGCTTGGCCGCGGATTTGGAATTGGGCAGCTATGGCATGGAGCTCTGGGGCACAAAGCCCTACAGCATGAATATTGTCCGCTTCGCTCACGGCCAGAGCTTCTCAGGATAAGCGCCGGCGGCAATCAGAGCGCGAATGTCTTCCACCACGCGCGGGCGATCCTCGCGATAGGTGACGCCGAACCAGGAGTCGCGCGAATGCAGCACCTTCACGCGCGCCTCGCCGGCATGCACCAGCTCGCCCACGGTCATGGGAATGTAGCACTCGGCCTTGGTGTCCGCGCCGTTGCGCTCCAGAAATTGCTCAAAGCGCACGCGCAACTGTTCGAAAACGCGCGACGTGAAAGCCCACATGTTCATGGAAACCGGCTCGTCGCCGGAGAGAGCCGTCACGTTTCCGGCGGGATCGGTATTGCACGCGCCGTTGCCGTCGCGCGCAATCTTGGTGAGTTCGACGATGTCGTTGAGGAAGCCGTCGGGCGAAACCCGGCACACGCCACGGGCCACCGAGCCAAAGTCGGAGAGCGTGTTGCGCAGCACGAAGCCCACCATGGCGTAGTCGGCGGAGCCGGAGGTGAGATGCCGGGCCAGCTCGCGGTAGCTCTCCGCGCCATAGAAGTCGTCGGCATTGATGGCGGCGAAGGGCTCGCGGATGGCGTCGGCGGCGAGCAGAATGGCTTGCGTGGTGCCCCACGGCTTGGTGCGCCCCGCGGGCACGGTGAAGCCCGGAGGAATCGCCTCCAGCGATTGGAAGACGTAATCCACGGCCACGCGCTTCTCAAAACGCGCGCCCACGGTCTCGCGAAAGGCCTCCTCAATGTCCTTGCGGATGACGAAGACGAGCTTGCCGAAGCCGGCGCGCAGAGCGTCGAAGATGGAGTAATCGATGATGGTTTCGCCGGCCGGGCCGACGGGGTCAATTTGCTTGAGGCCGCCATAGCGGCTGCCCATGCCGGCGGCGAGAACCAGGAGGGTCGGCGAAGATGCGGAGGTCATGAAAAATGCCTTCGTACTTGGGTTTTTGTTCAATCGAATGGTAAACCATGGAGCCGATGCAAAGCGGTGCGCGCGCTCGCCGTTGTCCCATCCTTTCTGCGTCTTTGTGCGGAAAGGATGGGATCGCTGACCTGCTGACTCGCTGGCTCGCTGAGGCGAAGCGCGCGTGTTGGGTGGGCGGCGCACGAAGACGTCTGTTAAAGTGGGTTGCCATGAGCAGACGCAATCCTCGCCGATCGATCCTGTACCTTGCGATTTTGACCGCGCTCCTCGCGACGAGCGCAATTTTTGTTCTGCGCGCGCAGACACCCGCCGCACAGAACGCTTCGCAAACTGCGCCGGCGTGGGCGCAGCCGGGTTCCGCAGCGCACACGCAGGTGGCGCCACCGGCGGACTTTCACCGGCCCAGCCGGAATTTCGACACGCCCATCGGGATTTTCCAGGGCCAATCGGACATCGGCGCGGCGCTTGTGCCCGGCAGCGCGAGTTTCGACGCGGTCACTGGGCAGTACACCATCCACTCGGCCGGATATAACGTCTGGTACACGCGCGACGAGTTCCGGTTTCTGTGGAAGCGCATGTCGGGCGACGTGTCGCTGGCCGCGGACGTCGACTTTCCCGATCCCAAGGGTTACGGCGACCGCAAGGCGGTGCTCATGATCCGGCAGAGCCTGGACGATGACGCGAAGGCCGCGATGGTGGCGCTGCACGGAGCGGGGATGGTGCACCTGGCATGGCGGCCGGAGCGCGACGTGCGCGTCGAGGACATGGAGTTTCGCGTGGGCAGTCGCGGTGGCCGTCCCGGCGGCGCCTCGCCCGATAGCCTCGTCACCATCACGCCCAGGCGCATCGGGATCGAAAAACATGGCGACGAATTCGCAATTTTCGTCAGCCTCGATGGAGAACCGATGCACCAGTTCGGTCCGCCAATCAAGCTGCATCTGGACGGCCCGTTTTATGTAGGCATCGGCTTCTGCTCGCACCTACCGGAGACGGTAGACACGGCGGTGCTGTCGAATGTAGTGCTCAAGAATGCGGCGGGGAAGGTGCGGTAAAGGGCAAAGGGCCGAGCCGACTATATTGCAAATTCTGACCAGAACGCCTATACTTCTAGTTAGATTGGCTCAAAGGAGGCCCCATGGCGCGCTGGCAAGTCCAGGAAGCAAAGATGCGCCTGAGTCAGGTGATCGAAGAGGCGCAAAGCAAGGGCCCGCAAATGATTACACGTCATGGAGTGGACCGGGCTGTGGTGCTTTCTGTCGACGACTTTCGCTCCCTGAGCGCCCATAAGCCGGACCTGCGCGAGTACCTGCTCGGCGGTCCCAAGGTGGACGATTTCGAAGTGGAGCCGGACCGCGACACCGGCCGTGAGATCGCGTTGTGAGCGCCCCGGTTGCTTACCTGCTCGATAGCGGCGTCTTACTTGAGACGCGCAAAAAGAAGGCCGACCCCGGCGTGATGGCGTTCCTTCAGGCCACCGACTCTTCCGCGCTGTACCTGAGCGTGTTGACCATCGGCGAGTTGCGCAAAGGCATCGCTATCAAGCGGCGCACCGACCTGGCCGCAGCGCGAGCGCTGGCCGGCTGGGTGGAGGGCCTGGAGTTCGGCTTTGCCGATCGCATTCTGCCGATTGACGCGGCGACGGCGCGGCTCTGGGGCGACTGGTCCGGCGACCGTCCGCGTCCCGTCATCGACACGCTTCTCGCGGCCACCGCCGCCAAACACGCGCTCACCTTCGTCACGCGCAACACGCGCGACGTCAGCGGGCTTCCGGTGAGGGTGCACAATCCGTGGACTACATAGCCTTCCATCAACCGGCCGGGGTCACTATTAACTAATCTGCAGATTGCGTATTGACGTAGCGCCGGTCTCCAGGCCGGCGCTACCACTTGCGCGACTCGTTCCTCGCCTTGCCCCTTCCCTGCCTCGCGTGTTTGACTGGTTGCCGGAAAGAGGTACGGCACGTATGGCTTATATATTGGCACTGGACCAGGGGACGACGAGTTCGCGGGCGATTCTGTTTGACGAAAGCGGCACGATTGCGGCCGTGGCGCAGAAGGAGTTCCAGCAGTTCTATCCGCAGGCGGGCTGGGTGGAGCACGATCCGGCCGAAATTCTTTCGAGCCAGATGGGCTGCGCCGTCGAAGCCCTCACACAAGTGGGTGCGCGCCCGCGGGATATCGCGGCCATCGGCATTACCAACCAGCGCGAGACCGTGATTGTGTGGGACCGCGCCACCGGCAACGCGATTCATCCCGCAATTGTGTGGCAGGACCGGCGCACTGCGGCGTTCTGCAAGGAACTTGAAGAGCGCGGAGCCGGCGAGGCCGTATCCGCAAAAACCGGCCTTGTGCTGGACCCATATTTTTCCGCGACCAAGGTGAAGTGGATCCTGGACCACGTTCCGGGCGCGCGGGCACGCGCCGAGCGCGGCGAGCTGGCCTTCGGCACCGTGGATAGCTGGCTGGTGTGGCACCTGACCAGCGGCCACAAGCACGTGACCGACGTGACCAATGCTTCGCGCACCCTGCTCTTCAATATTGTGACGGGCGAGTGGGACGCGGAGATGCTCAATCTCTTCGAGATTCCCGAAAGCATCCTGCCGGAGGTTGCGTGGTCGAGCGAGCGCGTGGGCGAAGTGACGACGACATTGGGTCTGAGCGGCGTGCCCATCGCGGGCATTGCCGGCGACCAGCAGGCCGCGCTCTTCGGGCAGTTGTGCTGGAGCGCGGGCGAGGCCAAGAACACCTACGGGACGGGCTGCTTTCTGCTGCAAAACATCGGCACCGAGTTCCTGCGCTCGCAGCACCGGCTGATTACGACCGTCGCAGCCAGCGCCCAGAAGCGCCTCGAATACGCATTCGAGGGCAGCATCTTTATTGGCGGCGCGGTGGTGCAGTGGCTGCGCGACAACCTGAAGATCATCGACGCCTCGGCCGAGGTGGAAGCGCTGGCCGCGAGCGTGCCCGACACCGGCGGCGTGGTGTTTGTGCCGGCGTTTGTGGGCCTGGGCGCTCCGCATTGGGACGCGCACGCGGCGGGCATGTTGATCGGCCTCCGGCGCGACACCGGCCGTGGACAGATTGCGCGCGCCGCGCTCGAAGCCATCGCATTCCAGGTGGCCGATGTGCTGGAGGCAGTGCATAGCGAGACCGGCGCGCCGCTGCAAGCCCTGCGCGTCGATGGCGGCGCTGCGGTGAACGATCTGCTGATGCAGTTCCAGGCCGATATCCTCGGAGTTCCTGTTGTCCGGCCGCGCGTGACGGAGACGACCGCTCTGGGCGCGGCGTATCTCGCCGGTTTGGCGACGGGATTCTGGCCGAGTCCCGATGCGCTGCGCGCCGAGCGCAAAGGCGATGTGCGTTTCGAGCCCAAGATGACTGCGGGCGAGCGGGCCGAGCGGCGCGGAAACTGGCAAAAGGCCGTCGAGCGCGCTAAGGCGTGGACGGCGTAGAACAGGTTGCATCAATCCGGATTTGAACGGGCACGGCTTTGCGGGCAGCGAAAGATTCTTACGGCGTTTTGTTTTGTATCAGGGCGCGAGCGGGGAACCCACCCAGTGGGTGGGTCGCGCGCCGAAAATGCTATGAAAAGATTGGGGCCTTTAGCCCCTGGGGGAAGCTTTTCAAGCGGCTCCGGGAATTTACGCAACCCGTTCTAGTACTCTCGATGGAACCGGTGGCAAATCTGCGTTGATCTCTGAACAGGAGTTCAAAGGTTGTGAAACTGTTTCGAGGCTTACGGCCGCTCCAGCGCGCAAGCGCTCTGCGCGACGCGCTCGCGGGCGTCGTGATGGCGGCGATGGATATCCCGCAGGTGCTGGGATACAGCAAGATTGCGGGCATGCCCGTGGTCACGGGGCTTTACTCGCTGCTGCTGCCGCTGGTGGCGTTTGCGGCCTTCGGCTCGTCGCGCTACCTGGTGGTGGCTGCGGACTCGGCGACGGCGGCAATCTTTGCCAGTGGGGTCTCGGGCACGGCGACGCCGGCCAGCGCGCACTATATCGCTCTCGCGTGCATTGTGGCCGCGCTGACGGCGATCATTCTGTTGCTGGCGCGGGTGCTGCGGCTGGGGTTTATCGCGGATTTTCTTTCGCGCACGGTCCTGGTGGGTTTTCTTACCGGCGTGGGGCTGCAAGTGGGAATCTCCGTGCTGAGCGAGATGCTGGGTGTGGCCGTCGATTCGCGCCGGCCAGTGGTGCAGCTTTGGGAAGTTCTTCGTGGAGTACCGCAGGCCAGTCTGCCCACGGTGGCTCTGTCGGCCTCGGTGCTGTTGTTTGTTTTGCTGCTGCGGCGTTTCGCTCCCAAAGTGCCGGCCGCGCTGGTGGCTGTGGTGGCGGCGATTGCGGCCAGCGCGGCGTGGAATTTTGCGGGGTGCGGGATTGCCACCATTGGGCCGGTGGTTGGCGGTTTGCCTCACCTGGGATGGATGGCGCTGCTCAGCCTGCGCACGATGAGACGTGATGAAGTGGAGATGCTGCTCACGGTGTCGGCCTCGTGCGCGGTGATGATTCTTACGCAGAGCGCGGCCACCGCGCGGATTTACGCGGCAAAACATTACGAGACGGTGGACGAGAATCTCGATCTGTATGGGCTTTCGGCGGCGAATGCGGCGGCGGCGCTGAGCGGCGGATTTGTAGTGAATGGAAGCCCCACGCAGACGGCGATGATGGAGGATGCCGGCGGGCGGAGCCAGTTTGCGCAAGTGACGACGGCATGCGTGGTGGCGTTGGTGCTGCTGTTTCTCACCGAGTCGCTCCAGCATCTTCCCACGTGCGTGCTGGGCGCAATGGTGTTCCTGGTGGCGATGAAGCTGATCGATCTGAAGGAACTCAGAAACATCCGGGCAGAGAGCCCGCAGGAATTCGCGCTGGCCGTGATGACCGCAGCGGTTGTGGTTCTGGTGGGAGTGGAAGAGGGCATCGTGCTGGCGATGTTGGTTTCTTTGGCGCGCGTCGTGCGGCACGATTATCACCCGCATAGCGGCGTATTGCAGGCCAACCCGGACGGAAGCTGGAACCTGGTGCCGGCGGCGCCGGATGTGGAGACCGAACCGGGGTTGGTCCTCTACCGGTTTGGCGCTGAGCTTTTCTATGCCAATGCCGGACGGTTTCTTGAGGAAGTAACGCAAGTGGTGCAGCCCATACCGTCCGTGGTGAAGTGGCTGGTGGTGGACGCGGAGGCGATGACGCACCTGGATTACACGGCGTCGCGGATTTTGAAGCAGCTGAAAGAGGGCCTCGATCAGGCTGGAGTGGAGCTGGCGTTTGCGCGCGTCCCATGGGATCTGAAATCGGACTTCGATCGCCATCACGTGACGGAGACGCTCGGGCCGGGCCGGCTCTTCAACCGGCTGCACGACGCGATTGCGGCGTTTGAAAAGTCGGAGAAGATGCCGGAAGCCTGACAGCGCGATTGGCTTTTTGCGGATGCGGCGTGCGGCCTGCTCCGACGCTGCGGGCGCGTCGATCGCGGGCTTTCAGCCGATCTCCTGCTCCCAGTTCTCCAGCACCTTCTTGAACTCCAGCATGAACTTGCCGCCGTCGGCGCCGTCGATCAGGCGGTGATCGAAGCCCAGGCAAAAGTATTGCATCGATCGAATTGCAATGGAATCGCTGCCATCGGCGTCGGTCAGGACGGCGGGCTCCTTGCGCAAACCGCCGACGGCGAGGATGGCCGACTCGGGCTGATTGATGATCGGCATGCCGAACTCGCCGCCAAAGGCGCCGGAGTTGGTGAGCGTGAAGGTGGACCCTCCGACCTCGTCGGGCAAGAGCTTTTTGCTGCGGGCGCGGAGGGCGAGATCGGCGATGGTCCGCGCCAGCGCGGCGAAGCTCGCCGCTTCGGCCCGGCGAACCACGGGCACGATCAGGCCACCGTCGAGAGCCACGGCAATGCCGAGATCGATGGTCCGGTGATAGCGGATGGTGAGGCCTTCTTTTCCCTTTTCAAGCGAAGCGTTGACGATGGGGAAGCGGCGCAGCGCGGCCACCGCCGCGGCGGCAATAAATGGCATATAGGTGAGCTTCACGCCGTGGCGTTGCTCGAAACCGGCGCGGTGCTGCTCGCGCAGGCGCGCAACGCGCGTCATGTCGACCTTGTAGACGCTATAAACGTGGGGGCTGGTGCGCACACTCTCCACCATGCGGTCGGCAATGATGGCCCTCATGCGGGTGAGAGGGACGGGCTCCGCGGGAAGGCTCGTCAGATCGGGCGCCACCTGCGCCACCTGCGGTGGGGCAGCCTTTTGGAATGACGGTCGTGTCACGGCGCGGAGCACGTCGTCCTTGCCGATGCGGCCGCCGGTGCCGCTGCCGGCGACGCGGCTCAAGTCGATTCCATGCTCTTTGGCGATGCGCCGAGCGAGCGGCGAAGAGCGAAGCACCTGCGGTGCGGCAGCCTTTTGGACCGGAATCTGTGGAACGGCCACCTGCGCCGGGGCAGCCTTTTGGACTGGGGTTTGTGGAATCTGCGGGACCTGAGGCGCTGCGATCGGAGACCCAGCCCCGCCGATTACCGCGACCACCGTATTCACTTCGACGGTAGCGCCTTCGGCAAAGCGGATCTCAGCCAGCACGCCGGCAACAGGCGAAGGAATCTCCGCATCGACCTTGTCGGTAGAGATCTCAAAGAGCGGCTCGTCGATTGCGACCGTGTCGCCGACCTTCTTGAGCCATTTGGTGATCGTGCCCTCGAAGATCGATTCGCCCATCTGGGGCATGATGACTTCCGTTGGCATGCATCCCTCTTTCGCGCTTCCGCCTGCACCAGTTCCTGCCGGATTATAAATCGCGGGCGGCCCGGCGTGGCGCTGATAAGTGCGGGCCAGCCACTCCAGGCAACAGTGACCGTTTCTTAGGTACCCGCACGACAGCCGGTCAGGACCGGCAGTGGAAACCACGCCTGGCACGGTGTTTTGTATCAGGGCACGAGTAAACTCGTGCCATCGATTGCGAAAAATGAGTGTGGGGCTTAAGCCCCTGCGGCTCGTTCTGTCATTAAGCCGAGATGGGACGTTCCTTCACAGGGCGGGGCAGTTGGCGCAGGCGCTCAATCTTAGGCGGCACCTGGAGCGGCGTGTCTTGTGCCGGAAACTCCTGGGCCGGCGGTTCCGGGGAAGCGCCGGCAGCGGTTTGCGCCTGGGAGCGCAGCGTGGCCAGGCTTTCCAGCATCTCGACTGGCTCGCCAAACACCAAGCCGAACTGCCGGGCCGCGCGGCTGGCGAGAGCTTCCAGGGTGGGCAGGGCCGCAGGGTCCTGAACCTCATTCGCAAGGCTCGTCACGGGCCTGTCGGTGATGCCGCAGGGGTTGATCAAGCGAAAATCGTCGAGATTCGTAGTGACGTTGAAGGCGAATCCGTGCGAGGTGACGCCGCGGGCCACGTGAATGCCGATCGCGGCAATTTTCCGCTCCCCTGCGGGGGGCAGCCCTTTGGACGGGTTATGTGCGCAGCCAGACGTCGGGCTTTCGTCGGGCACGCCCGACGAAAGCCCGCACCAGACGCCGGTCAGTCCGCAAATGCGCCCAGCCGCCACGCCCAACTCGCCGCAGAGCCGGATGAGCGCCTCTTCCATCAGGCGGACGAAGTCGACCGGGCCGAGGCGGCCACCGCTCGCATTGCGCAGGCTGCGCAGATCGAAGATGGGGTAGCCGATGAGCTGGCCCAGGCCGTGATAGGTCACGTCGCCGCCGCGATTGATCTCGTGCAGCGTGATGCCGCGGCCGGCGAGCAACTCATCGGACGCGAGAATGTTGGCGCGGCTGGCGTTGCGGCCCAGCGTTAGAACCGGCGGGTGCTCCAGTAGCAACAGCACGTTGCCGATGCGGCCTTCAGTGCGCAGCGCGACCAACTCCTGCTGCAGGCGCAACGCTTGGCCGTAGTCTACGCGGGCGAGATAGAGGGAGTGAATCATCGCTACCCTGATTGTAGCCAGCCGCCGATGCGCGTTCACCGCCCTGGTTTTTATTCCGCGAGTCGCGCCGCAAATAGCTTTTCAAACACAATCCGATGCTCCCAGGCGACAAGCAGCCAAAGCAGTGTTGCAAACGCGCCCGCCCCAATGCCTGCCGGGTTCATCAGGAGATGAAAGAGAAGGATGTTGAACAGCACAGGACCCAGCAGCGTCAGCCCCAGCCCCACAAACCGGTTCGCCAGAAACAGAATCCCCGACACGACCATAATCGCGCCCACCACGTAAAGGTAGTGCGCAGCGAACAAGGCGCCCATAAACTGGCCAGCCAGCCCTGCCGGCATCGGCCCCATGGGGATGAAACTGAGGAACATATTGGAACCGAACACCAGGAACATGAGCCCCAGCAGGTAGCGGGCGATGGTCGTAACAATCTTCATGGTTTTGTCCTTCAATTGAATCGGTTTCGGGGATCAGCTGCGCCGGCCATCCGGCCCGCGGTCATGGGGAAGGGAAAATCCCCGTAGGCAATGGATGGCTCACCGCCAGCCGCCGATGCAAAAGGATTCGTCCGCTGCTTCTTCGCCATTCGCGGTAAACTATCTACTGGCAGGAGGACCGGGCGGTCGCTGCCGGAGATTCTTGTCCGCCACGGCAGACTGGGGTTGCCGGGAGAGGAAAGTCCGAACTCCGCAGGGCAGTGTGCCGGATAACGTCCGGGACGCGGGCGTCAAGGCCCGTGGACGGCCAGTGCCACAGAGAACATACCGCCATTGCATGGAGCAGCCTTTTGGATGAGAGTTCTGGGATATCCAAGAATCTGCTCCGAGAGCCTGCTCCATGCAATGGTAAGGGTGAAAAGGTGCGGTAAGAGCGCACCGCGCAGCCAGTAATGGCTGTGGCAGGGTAAACCCCACACGGAGCAAGACCAAATAGGGAGGGAAGTACGAGCTAAGGAGCAAGGCTCGTGCCCGGTGCCGGCCCGGCGCCGAAAAGCTGCTCCATGCAATGGCTGAAACCTCCGGGTAGGTCGCTGATGAACGCCCGCGGCAACGCGGCGTCTAGAGGAATGACCGCATAAACAGAATTCGGCTTATGAGTCCTTTTGCCGAATTGCATGACGGCCCCGAGGGAGAGATCCCTCGGGGCTGACCATTTTCAGGGACAGCGCGTCAGCGAGCCAGCAAGTTGGCGAGTCAGCTCGAACTGTGACGGCGTTTGGGGCCCGGCCAAAGCCTCATTCAGATGTTTCTTCAGCTAGCTTGTTCGGCTGGTGCGTGCAATCAGCAGAGCGCGCGGGCCGTCGGTTCTGGAGGTTCCCGTGGCGTTCTCTGACTCGCTAACTCGCTGACTTGCTGACTCGCTGCTACTATCAATCCATGTTACGAGTAAAGCGGTTAGAGGCGGGCGCGCGGCTGCCGGTGGTGGCGCATCCGGGCGAGGACCTGGGATACGATGTCTTTGCGCTGGAAGGGGCGGAATTGGCGCCTCGGGCCACGGTAAAGGTGCGCACGGGCATTGCTGTGGAGGCACGCGATCCGCGGACAGACGCGCCCCTGGGGTTGCTGGTGCGCGACCGCTCGTCGATGGCGGCGCGGGGCCTTGCCACCACGGGCGGCGTCATCGATTCCGGCTACCGCGGCGAGATCCTCATTGTCATGACCAACCTGGGCGATGTCACCCTGGAGCTCCAGGCCGGCGAAAAGATTGCGCAAATGGTTCCCGTCCCCGTTCTCACAGGTCCCATCCAGGAGGTCGAAAGCCTGGAAGGCTCAGGGCGGGCGGCCAAGGGGTTTGGTAGTACAGGGACCTAGGGACCGAACGACCACGGAACGGGTGCGTAGGGGCTGCGGGACTAAGGAATTGCGAGTCCACGATCCGCGACGACCGGCTCCCCCTGGAACCGCACACCGGCTGCGTGCGTATCATAAGAGCGAGAAGCCATGCCACTCAAAGAGGCCTTCAAACTCGCGCTGCAATCGCTGTGGGCCAACAAGCTGCGCAGCATCCTCACTTTGTTTGGGGTCATCATCGGCGTGGCGTCGGTCATCATGGTGGTCACGCTGACCAACGGCGCCAAGCAGTTTGTCACGTCGAAGGTAAACACCTATGGCGCGGCGGTGATCACCATCCGCAAGATGCCGGTAATCTTTAGCACGATCGACGAATTTATCGAGTATCAGAAACGCAAAGACATCACCTACGACGACTACCGGGCCATCCTTTCCGATTGCAAATCCTGCGTTTCAGTGGGCGCGCAGCGGACCAGCGCGAACGGAAAAGTGGTGCGCGGAACTCAATCCACCACCGACACACAGATCCGCGGCTGGACGTGGACCATGCCCACCCTCTCAAACCTCGATCTCGCGGTGGGGCGCTCGTTCACCGACATAGAAGACACGCACTCCGCGCATGTGGCGATTGTCGGTTCCGATATTCAGGACAACGTGCTGGGACCGGGCGATCCGCTGGGCAAAGAGATTCGTGTGGACGGCGAGCCGTTCACGGTGATCGGCGTGGGCCAGAGCCAGGGAAAGATGTTCGGCCAGAGCATGGATAACTGGGTGTCGATTCCGCTTACCACGTTTCTCGAAAGGTACGGTTCCCAGGGCAGCCTCACGATTTATGTAGATTCGGGCGGCGGGGGCTTGGTGATGGAGGGCGTGAGCGACGAACTGCGCACCATCATGCGCGCGCGGCGGCACCTGGCCCCAGATAAACCGGATGCTTTTTCCATCGAATCCAGCGCGACGTTTCAAAATTTCCTCGGAAATATTCTCGACAACTTTGGCGCAGTGGTAGTGGCCATTGCCGCCATCTCGCTGGTGATTGGCGGCATTGTCATCATGAACATCATGCTGGTCACGGTGACGGAGCGGACGCGCGAGATTGGCGTGCGCAAGGCGCTGGGTGCGAAGCGGAAAGACATTCTGCTGCAGTTTCTCATTGAGTCGGCGGTTTTGGCCTCGATCGGTGGGCTGATTGGCGTCTTTCTCGGCATCGGCCTCGCAAAGGGCATCACGCTGGCCATCGGATTTCCGTCCGTGGTGGCCTTGTGGTCCATCGCAGTGGGGTTGCTTGTGGCCATCTCCGTCGGGCTGTTCTTTGGCATTTATCCCGCGCACAAGGCAAGTGCGCTCGATCCCATTGCGGCGCTCAGGGCGGAATTGTGAAGGACAGCTTCTAGCTTCCAGCTTTCGATCCGCTGATTGATGATACGGTTTGCCAAATTTGTCGAGTGGGTTAGACGCGATGGGGATTTAGCTAGAAGCTAGCAGCTAGGAGCTGTATTGATGAAGGCTACCGGTCAATCAAGGGAATCCGTGAAGATGGCGCTGGATACCCTGCGCAAGAACAAGATGCGCTCCGGCCTGACCATTCTCGGCATCCTCATCGGCATTTCTACGGTCATTCTGATCTCCTCGGCGATCAACGGGCTCAATACCAACATCGACCATTTTGTGACCACCTTGGGCACCAACGCTTTGTGGATCTACCATTTTGAGCCGTTCGGCCACCGGCCCACCACTGAGGAACTCAACCGCAAAAAGCTGACCTATGAAGATGGCATCGCCATGCGCGCGCTGCCGCATGTGCTGGCCGTGGACCCGGAGATTTCTTACCAGAACATGCAGACGGGGTTGGGCTCTGTGTCGCTGAAACACGGCACGCACAAAATTGAGAACACCATCCTGACCGGTGGCACGGAGGCGTTTACCGCGGTGCAGGAGGTCGATTTTCTCGAAGGCCGCCTGTGGACCGAATCGGAAGAAGAACACCGCGAGAATGTGGTGATTCTGGGTCACGATTCCGCGGCCGATCTTTTTCCCGGCGAGGATCCGATTGGCAAGGACGTGGAGTGCGAAGGCGACGTCTTCACCGTTATCGGCGTGCTCGATTTGCAGCCTCAGCCCTTCGGCAGCGGACGCAACACGCAGGACAACCAGGCCTATTTCCCCTTGGAGACGTTTCGCAAACTTCATCCCGAAGTTACCGACTTCTGGATCATTGTGAAGTACGACGACCAGGCGAACAAGCAACTCGTCACTGAGGAGGTACGCGAGTTGCTGCGCGTGCGGCGCAAATTGCACGCCGATCAGGACGATAACTTCGCCATTTTCAGTCCCGAGTCGCTGACCCGTCTGTGGAATCAGCTCACCGGCGGACTCTTCCTCTTTATGGTTGCGGTGTCGTGCGTGGGGCTGATGGTGGGCGGCGTGGGCGTAATGAACATCATGCTTGTAAGCGTGACCGAGCGCACCCGCGAGATCGGCGTACGCAAGGCGATTGGCGCAACCAAGAAAATGATCATGGTGCAGTTCACCCTGGAAGCCGTGACGTTGTGCGCAGTGGGCGGCCTGCTGGGCATTTTGACCGGGGCGTTTTTGACGCTGATTCTGCATTTTGCGGTGCCTTTTCTGCATGCAGCCCTTTCGCTGGTCTGGGTCATCATCGCCTTTGCCGTCTCCTGCATCATTGGCCTGGTCTTCGGCATTTATCCCGCATGGAAGGCCGCCAATCTTGACCCGATTGAGGCGCTCAGGTACGAGTGAGACAGCTTCTAGCTTCTAGCCTCTAGCCTCTAGCTCCTAGCTTCTAGGTAACCGTGCCCGGTCTTCCTGCTGTCGTCCTCTTGCGCGCAGAACTCGCCGGTTTTTCTCATAACTTCCAGGAAAGAACCTGCTGCATGGCCACGCACAAACAGCTAGAAGCTAGGAGCTAGCAGCTAGAAGCTGTAACCTAGCTTCTGTTATGCCTCACCTCCTGGCGCAAGCGATCGAGATTGCGACGACGGCGCTGGCCGTGGCCGGGATGGGCTATTTTCTCGCCAGCCTGGCAGCGGCGCGGAGTTTTCTCCGCGAGCGGCGCGCACCGCGGCCTGAGTTCGCGCCCGGCGTGAGCATTCTCAAATCGCTCAAAGGCCTCGACCCCGGCATGATGGATGCCTTCCGCAGCCATTGCCGGCAGAATTATGCGGGCGAGTTCGAGCTGCTGTTCGGCGTGAGTTCGCTCGACGATCCCGCGGCGGCGGCGGTGACGGCGCTCAACGCCGAGTTTCCCGAGCTGTCGATCCGGCTGGTGGAGTGTCCCGAGCGGCTGGGAACAAATGGCAAGGTGAGCACGCTCGTGCAACTCGCCCGTCACGCGCGCTACGATTTTTGGCTCATCAACGATTCCGACATTACGGTGGGACCGCATTATCTGGAGCGCGTGGTGTGCTGCTTTGCGGCGCAGGGTGCGGGGTTGGTTCCGGTCGGCCTGGTGACGGCGCTCTATCGCGGGCGCGCACACGGCACCCTCGCCTCGCGGTTTGAAGCGCTGGGCATTGCCACGGATTTCATTCCTGGCGTGCTGCTCTCGAAGTTGATCGAGCGCGGCCTGCACTACGGTCTGGGTTCCACGCTCGCGGTGCGGCGCGAGGCGCTGGAAAAAGCAGGCGGCTTGCTGGCGCTGGTGGATCAGTTAGCCGACGACTACGAGATGGGCGCGCGCGTGGCGAACGCTGGCTATCGCGTGGCCCTGAGCGCGGAAGTTGTGGAGACGAGCGTGCCAGCGTACTCGTGGCGTGGGTTCGTCGATCACCAGTTGCGCTGGCAGCGCACCGTGCGCGACGCGCGGCCGGCCGGTTATGTGGGCCTGATTTTCACGCATGGGCTTGCGTGGGCGCTGCTCAATGTGTTGGCCAGCGGATTGAGTCCGCTGAGCCTGTGGCTGCTGGGGTTGAGCTTCTTTCTTCGTTTGGCGCAGGCCATGAGCGTGGGCGCAGAAGTGCTGGGCGATCACGAGGTGCTTCCGAACCTGTGGCTGCTCCCGCTGCGCGACGCGGTGGCGATGGGCCTGTGGGTAGCGGGCTTTGCCGGAGACACGATTGTGTGGCGCGGCGAGCGCTTTGCGCTCAAAAACGGCCGCCTCGTCAATGTCGAGCGGAACTAGTCATTCGCCATGGCCGCATCAGCCTCTTGCAATGCGCGAATCGCTTCCGTGTCAAAGGTCAGGCACGCGCCCAGCTCGTTGAAGTCTTTCTCCCAGCGCGGACGATCCTCTGCAGAGAGCGCGGTGAGCGCGTAGCCCGACGTGCGCAGAATTTCGTACCAGATATTTTGCGCCTGCCACAGATTCAACTCAAAAGGCAGCTCGGTAAGAGTGCGGGCCAGCACCAGCGCGCGATCGAGCATTTCGAGCGACCCCGAAGACATTTGCAGCTCCACCATGGCGCGCTTCATGCGCAGATCGGCGATATAAGACAGTGTCGCGGTTTCAAGAGGCACCAGATCGGCCTTGGCCAGCGCGAGATAAGAGCGCAACTGCGCCACATCGACGGGCTCGATTTCCAGCACGCGCCGCACGCCGGCGTTGATGGCGAAGCCGGCAGCGAGGGTGAGCGCGGGCGGCTTGGGCAGGCCCGCCTGCGAAAGATAGTGCAGCAGACTGGCGTGGTCCTGGTAGATGGTGGCGAGCGAGTTCTCAATGTCCCAGAGCGTGGAGTTGAGGATGAGTTGCACGATGCGCCGCTGCTCATCGGTAAAGAGCGAGGTGAGCGAGTAGTCCGCGTGGCCGTAGAAACGATCGAGCAGGCGAATCACCTCAGGGAAGTCGGCGCGCTGAACGTGACCGGCCGCATCGGCAGAAAAGGCCTCGAAGGCGGCGCCATCGGCCGCGCTGTAGGCCTTCACCGCGGCAGTAATGTTCTGATCGCCGAAATGGAGAACCGCAAACGAGAAGTCTTGCGCGTGACCGGTGATGGAGCTGGCGACATGTACGCGGCCCAGCGCCAGGCGGCCGCGGCCCGAGGTATGAATCTCGTAGGAGATGCGGCGCACGCGGTAGCAGAAGAGCTCCGTTTCATCGGCAAACGTGGAGAACACGGAGCTGATGGCGTAATGCGCGGCCACCTGTTCGAGGTGCAGCTCCTGGGTTTCGACACATTTCTTGTAGATGCGGGCGCCGTCGCCGGCCGCGGGATCGTTGGAGCGGGCTTCGGCCAGGCGCGCAAGAAATGCGGGTTCGAGCGGCGCGGCCTGCTGGCCGAATACCTGCACGGCCAGTTGCAGCACGCGCGCCGCGTAGGCGATTACCTGCACGGTCTCGATGCCGGCGATGTCGTCGAAGAACCATCCGCAACTGGTGAACATGAGCTGCGCGTGGCGCTGCATCTCCATCAGCTCGAGGGCGCGGATGCGCTCGCTGTCGTTGAGCGGGTGCGCCTGTTGCGCAACCAGGAAGCGATCGACCGATTCCGTGCTGCGATCGAGCACCACCTGGATGTAGGCGTCGCGCGCGGCCCACACGTCGCGAAAAAGATTGCTGCCATGCTGCTCCGAGAGCGGGATCAGCGCGTCGCGCAGTTCATCAAGCGCCCGGCGCAGCGGTGTGCGCCACTCCTGGTTCCAGCCGGGGTGGCCGCCGTTGCATCCGCAGTTGGAGCGCCATCGCTCCACGCCGTGCACACAGCTCCATGAAGTGTTTTCGACAATCTCGCACTCGAACTCCGGCGGAAACTGCTCGAGGAAGGCAGCGTAGTTGGTGAGCTTGACGGTCTTGTCCTGCTCCAGCAGGCGCAATGCATAGGCCAGCGCCATCTCGCCGTACCTGTGATGATGCCCGTACGACTCGCCATCCGTGGCTACGTGCATCAGTTGCGGCTGCGCGCCGTCCTTGAATCCCGCCTCGTCTTTGAATCCCGCTTTGAGCCGCGCGACCAGGTTGTCGCCAGAGTTGAGCAGCCCTTCAAAGGCGATGGCGCGAGAGACCGGACCGTTGTAGAAGAAGACGGCGATGGATGCGCCGGAGGCAAAGCGGAGGAGATACGGGTGCGTAGTGTCGACCGTGGCGTCGGGCGTGTCGATCCAGTGGCCGTCGCCTTTCAGCGGGCGAATCCGTTTCGACTGGTGCGGAGCCAGCACGGTGAAGCGGATGCCGTTTGCGGCAAGGGCCTCCAGGGTCGCGTTGTCGGCCGCGGTTTCAGGCAGCCAGATGCCTTCAGGCGGGGCGCCAAAGCTGTTTTCGTAGTCGGCGATGCCCCAGCGAATCTGCGTGGCGCGATCGCGCGCGTTGGCCAGCGGCAGAATCATGTGGTTGTACACCTGCGCCATGGCCGAACTGTGCCCGCGGTTGCGCTGCCGGCTGCGGCCCTCGCCGTCAAGCACCATGCGATAGGTGCGCGGCGCGTTTTCCTTCAGCCAACTCAGGAGCGTGGGTCCGAAGTTGAAGCTGATGCGCGCGTAGTTGTTCACGATGCGCGTGATCTGATTTTTCACATTGACCACGCGGGCCGCGCCGTTGGGCGCGTAGCACTCGGCGCAGATGCGCTCGTTCCAGTCGTGGTAGGGAGCCGCTGTGTCCTGCGTTTCCACCGTCTCCAGCCATGGATTTTCGCGAGGCGGCTGATAAAAGTGGCCGTGAATGCAAATGAATCGTTTAGCAGGAGGCATGAAGATTCCGATAGCGTGGGCTGCGAGCTGCGCATCCGCGCGCTGACGCTATTGTACGGCGATGCGGCAAATTTACCGCGCCGTGGGCGTTCGCCGCGGCGAATTTGTTAGCCCCGCGCTTTAGCGTGGGGAAAGCTGTTCCAAAAATGCACCCCTGAGTCCCGTCGGGACGGTGCAAGGACACTTCTCTTGCCCGTGCCCCATCCTTTCGCCCAATCTTTGGGCGAAAAGGTGGGAAACCACGAAAGCCAAAGGGATGAATTCATGCGGGCAGAGAGCTACCGCGCCGAACGGCCTGCAGGCGCGGCATTCTTCTGGAGATCGCACGCCCGCCACAGGTACCAACTGGCCACGGAGCGGTACGGCGCCCAGCGCTGGCCGCGGCGGACGACGACATCGGGCTTGGGGAGGTCGGCGGCTTCGAGCGGACGCGATTTGGGCACCCGCTGGAAGGTGAGCGCAAAGCCCTTGCGCACGCCGTAGTCGGTCGCGGGCAGCACATCGGGCCGACCGAGGCGAAAGATGAGCAACATTTCCACGGTCCAGGAGCCGATGCCGCGGACCTCCGTAAGGCGCTCGACAATGTCGGCATCGCTCATCTTGCGAATGGCGGCGTGCGCGGGTACGGTGCCATCGAGCGTGCGCGCGGCCAGGTCGCGGAGGGCCTTGATCTTGTTGCCGGAAACGCCCGCGGCGCGCAGCGGTTCGTCGGGCGTATCGAGCAGAAGCTGCGGCGTGGGATCGCCATGGAAGTACTCGCGCACGCGGCGGTGAATGGTGGCTGCGGCCTTGCCGTGCAATTGCTGATAGAGGATCGATTCCAGCAGCGACTCGAAAGGTGAGGTCGAGCGGTCGAGGCGGAGCGTGAAGGGGCCCACGCGATCGATGAGCGCGGCAAGTTTGGCGTCGCGCGCGCGCAGATGCGCGATGGCCTCGTCGGGGTCGAAGGGAAGTTTTGCGCTGCGGCCGTCGTGAATCATGGATGGAGTGTATCGCACGCGGATCGAGCGCGCGCGGAAGCAGTGGGCCAATTTGAATCCGCCGTGAAAGGGCACGACTTTAGTGGTGCCGCTACGCCTCCAAAATCAACTCGCGGCTCTAGCCCTTGCGCGATTCTTCTCGCGCGGAGGCGCTTCTTTCAGCGGGCGCCTAAGAACGCACGACGAACCAAAATGTCGCGTTGCACCATTCAGCCGCCCCGGCCCTCATTCTTCACTTCGACGTCGTCGCCACCGGGGTGGCATGCGTGATGACAATTTGCGTTTTGCCGCTTTCGAGGCCCAACCCCGATGAAATCTTTACAATCACCGACTCGCCAGCGCCCTTATCGAGCTTGAGCTGTGTCTCGTTCAGGATGGTCTGGGCCTGCGCAGTCGGGCCAAGGTTGCTTTGGTAAAACGCGATCACCTGCGCTTTTGAGTCGGAGGTGAGAAAGGTCGCCGCCAGCATGTTCTCGCCCACGATGGTCATGTGTACGTTGGCCTTTTGCTCTGCTCCGGGGTAAAGGGCGACGCCCAGGTCGCTTGCCGCTACCGGTTGCGTGCTGGTCGTCATATTTGAAGATTTAGTGAGCTTGTAGACGCCGTAGCTCAAGAGCCCGACTCCGATGAGCCCGAGGCCGACGAAGATCCCGACGACGATGAGAACGATTTTCAGCGCGCTCGGTCCCTTTTTCGCCGGAGGGTAGATCGCTGGCGGGTAGGGCGGCGGCGGCATGTTGGTTTGCGGAGGATATCCCTGAGGAGGCTCATTGCCTGGAATTTCGGTCATGGTGCCTTCCTAGCGCGTAAATTTTTCGTGAGTCCGGCTGCGTACGATCAGAAGTTGCAGCCACTATACCGCATCCGCCGCAGCCTGGCATCCGCTGGTAGCGTGAAACTTTCCGCATCGCTGTCGGGTTCCGAATCGGGTAGCAGCCGACAGCCGACGGCGCGCGGCAACGGACAATCCCCGGCCGCGCGCTTTACCATCAAGAACGTAGATGCTTTGGACGTAGATACTTCGTTTGAGGAGCTCCACCATGAAAATGCGGCCCGGTTCGCAGACAGGGTTTCTGCTGTGCGGCAAGGAATGGACCGACGGAGAGGCGATGGAAGTGCGTTCGCCGTGGGATCAGGGACTGGTGGGGCGCGTGACCAGGGCCACGCGTGCCGATGCGCGCCAGGCCGTGCATCACGCCGTGGCCAGCCTGCGCCGCACGCGCGCGCTGCCGCGCTGGAAGCGGCGCGAGATTCTGGAAGACGTGGCCGCGGCGCTGATTGAGCAGAAGGAGCGCTTTGCGCAACTGATTGTGGCCGAGGCGGGCAAGCCGGTGCGGCTGGCGCGGATTGAAGTGGATCACGCGGTGCTCACCTTCAAGACCGCGGCCGAAGAAGCGGCACGTCTCGGCGGCGAGAGTATTCCGCTGGATTTAACTGAGGGCAACGAGGGCCGCTGGGGGCTGGTGCAGCGCTTTCCCGTCGGGCCGGTGCTGGCCATTACGCCCTTCAACCTTCCGTTGAGCCTGGTGGCGCACAAGGCCGCGCCGGCCATGACAGCCGGTTGCCCGTTCCTTCTGAAACCCGCACCGCAGGCCACGTTTACCGCGCTGGCGTTGGGCGAAGTCATTCTGAAGGCGGGCTGGCCTGAGGAGGCGCTGGCTGTGCTGCCGCTCGATAACGCCGACACCGCGTGGCTCGCGGAGAAGGAAGATCGCATCAAGCTGGTGAGTTTTACCGGCTCGGCCAAAGTCGGTTGGGAACTGAAGGCGCACTCGGGACGCAAGCGCGTACTGCTGGAGCTGAGCGGGAACTCCACGCTCATCGTGCACAACGACTGGAAAGATCTGGACGATGCGGCGTTGCGCACTGCGCACTCCGCATTCAACTACGCCGGGCAGTCGTGCATCAGCACGCAGCGCGTGTTGGTGGAGCGCAGCATCTTTCAGACCTTCGTCTGGAAGGTGGTGGATATTGCCGGCAAGCTCGGCGTCGGCGATCCCTCGAATGAGGCCACGGATGTGGGTCCGCTAATCCGGGCAAGCGAAGCGGAGCGCGTGGAAGCGTGGATAAAAGAGGCCCTTGCCAGCGGCGCGAAACTGGTCACCGGCGGCGAGCGCAAGGGATCGATGATCGAACCCACAATCTTGGCCTCGACCGCGCCGGGCATGAAGTTACACGACGAGGAGATCTTCGGGCCGGTGCTTGCGATTGAGCCGTACGACGATTTTGAAGATGCGCTGGCGCGCGTGAATCACTTGAAATATGGCTTGCAGGCCGGGCTGCTCACGCGCGACGCCGGCCGTATTCTCACCGCGTATCGCGAGCTCGAAGTGGGCACATTGATTATTGGCGATACACCGAGCTGGCGGCTCGATCCGATGCCCTTCGGGGGCGTCAAGGATTCCGGCCTGGGCCGCGAGGGCATCCGCTGGGCCATCGAGGAAATGACGGAGCCGCGCATGCTGGTGATGTCGTCTCTGGGGTAAAAGACGGGTTGCCGCAAACGGCTCCTGGCCGCATGCCGCGCAGGCGCAGCTCTCCCTCACGGCTGGACGGACCATTCGTTGAGTGGGGGAGATTGAAGTGACTTGCTCCAGGCCCAGTTCCGAATAACCCTTGCAGCGCCGCAAGAAGGTGCGAGACAGGTTAACCCCTCGTCTTCACAAGGGAGGGGTCCGCGGCCGGGTCACTCGATCCCGTTGCAAACCAAGAACGGCTTGAGCCGCTCTTTAATGTTTACGCCTTTTTCGTCGCCTTGGTCTTTTGCTTAGCCCAACGCCGGTGTTGTGCGTCGGCTATCTTCTTGCGCGCTTCCGCGCTCAAGACCCGCTTCTTCCTGGTCTTGGCTTTGGCGGGCATTTTTTTTGCTTTACGTCCGGCTTTGGTGGTTGCGGTTCCGAGCGTGGCCAGCAGCGCACGTGCCTGCTGCAGCCTGGATATCTCGGCATCGATTTCGGCAAGAATATTTTCTATCGCCATTCATCAAGAATAATGCAGAAAATTCACCCATTTATCGATCGCTGCAAGTTATTTGGTAACCAGAGAAAGTTACGCGAAGATAGCTTCAGTTACTTCAACGAGCCGCGGTCTGCGCACATCGCGTAGCGGTTGCCATAACGCCGTGCGCCGCGCATAGGTTCGCGCAATGCCGCAGAACATCGCGGCGGGACAGGTCCTTTTCCCATCCCGCCGCATTTCTTTTCGCATGACTTGCGTTCGTGCAGGTTTGTAACCACTTACATGCCGAGATACATCACGTGGACATAGGTACCCAGGCGCACGTTGTAAGCCAGATACCAGCCGATATGGTCCGGATCGTCGTAGATGATGATTTCATCGGAGCCCCAGAGCCAACCTTCGCAGAAGGCGATATCGGCGGCCGCGACGGACCAGTACCAGCCGTTGAACCAGAAGCGATCAGGACCTCCGCCGCCAAGACGCCACACATGCCCGGGACCGAAGCCGCCGGTAAAGTGCCCGTGCGCCCAGGGCTGGTCAAGGTGATAGCTCGGATCATTGGGGCCGGTGTCATGACCAACCCATGTTTTGCCATTCTCGACGTGCGGCGCGTTGGGTTGGCCCGGTTTAGGGGAATAGTTGCGTTGCGGGTTGGGCGCCTGCGGCGTGCCATGGTAAGGCGCGGGCCCGCTCTTGGGCGCTTTGGGAGCCTTGCTGCCTCCATGTTGCGCGAACGCCGGCACTGAGAATACGAGCAAAGCTGCGAGTGCAATGTGAATGGACTTCATCGATTCCTCCTAATCCCTGAATGAAGAATGTCCCAGCGGAATTCTTGCACAGACGGGTTAGGGCCTGCCATCTGATTCTTAAGCGTTAGCGTTGCGAGCGTAAATCGGGCCAGACGAGGCGGAGGACGAAGGCTTTGGCGACTCCAAGGCGAGGACGACAACGAAGTATGGCCCGATTTACGCCGCAACCCGAAGGGACGGGGCCGATTTTTCCGATTTCGTTGTCTCCCGTCGCTATCGCTTGAGAATCAGATGGCAGGCCCTGCGTCCGGCACACAGAATTCTCTCGGGCCCCATCCTTTCGTGTTTTTTGCGAAAGGGTGGGAGAACACAAACTCCTCCGGCGGTGACGCACCCGGTCTGAGACTTACGCGCTGACCGTAGCGGCGGCGCGGCGCCAAGCGTAGAGCGGGAACTGGTTGGCCAGCTCGGCCACCTCGCCGCGAATGCGCTCGAGAGCTTCGTCGTCGTTGCGCTGATCGAGCGCTCGGGCGATCCACGTTGCGATGGTGCGCATCTCCGGTTCCTTCATGCCGCGCGTGGTTAGCGCCGGCGTGCCTACGCGAATGCCCGATGGCTTCAGCGGCGGGTTCGTATCCCAGGGGATGGAGTTCTTGTTCACGGTAATGCCCGCCTTGCCCAAAGCCAGCTCCGCTTCAGAGCCGAGGATGCCTTTCTCGAACACGTCCACCAGCAGGAGGTGATTATCGGTTCCTCCAGAGACCAACCGGTAGCCTGCCGCACGCAGTGCCTCGCCCAGCACCTTGGCATTGGCGACGATTTGCGCGGCGTAATCACGGAACTCCGGGCGCAGTGCCTCAGCAAACGCGACGGCCTTTGCGGCCACGATGTGCACCAGGGGACCTCCCTGCTGGCCGGGAAAAACGGATTTGTCCACGGCCGCAGCTAGATCCTGGTTGCAGATGATGAGGCCGGCGCGCGGGCCGCGCAGAGTTTTGTGCGTGGTGGTGGTGGTAATGTGCGTGTGCGGCACCGGCGAAGGATGCACGCCGCCCGCAACCAGGCCGGCAATGTGCGCCATGTCAAAGATGTAAATCGCGCCCACTTTGTCGGCGATCGCGCGCATGCGCGCGAAATCCCACAAGCGCGAGTAAGCGCTGGCGCCGCCCATGATGACCTTCGGCTTTTCCGCGACGGCGACAGATTCCATCTCGTCGTAGTCGATGGTCTCCGTGTCGCGGCGCACGTGGTAGAACGTGGTGCGGTAGAGCTTGCCGCTGAAGCTCAGGCGATGACCGTGCGTCAGGTGACCGCCGTGCGAAAGATCGAGGCCGAGAATGGTGTCGCCCGGCTGCAAAACTGCCGCATAGGCCGAAGCGTTGGCCTGCGAGCCGGAGTGCGGCTGCACGTTGATGTGATCGCCGCCGAAGATCTGGCGGGCGCGATCGCGGGCCAGGTTCTCCACGATGTCGGCGTACTCGCAGCCCCCGTAGTAGCGGCGTCCCGGATAGCCCTCGGCATATTTATTGGTGAAGATCGAGCCGGCTGCTTCTAATACGGCTTCAGACACAAAGTTTTCGCTGGCAATCATCTCCAGTCCCTCGTGCTGGCGGAGGGTTTCGTGGTCAATGGCGGCAGCCACATCGGGATCGGCCTGGGCGAGGGGCAAAGGCATGCGGTTAGTCATAGATAAATCTTAGCTGGTTCCCCGTCGGGTTGAAACTGCGTCGTTGTTAGCGCCTATTGCGTACACTGGAAACAGCAACTTCCCAGGTAAGGATCTGCGAGGACCTCGTGTTGATTGAGAGCAAACAGCTGATTCCAGGAGCGATGTTTCTCGTTATGCTGCTTCCTGCCGCGGCGCAGACGGCGACTCCGGCTGCGGCGATCGACCCGGCCCTGCTGGCCAAGGCCAACGGCGGCGACGCCACGGCCCAGGTCGCGGTGGGCGAGCAGTATGCGCAGGCGGCCGCCTCCGAGCACGACAAAGCCCAGATGGCCGGCGATTATCAGCAGGAGCTCGCATGGTATCGGAAGGCTGCCGGGCAGAACAACATTTCCGGAGAAATGCACCTGGCTGCGCTCTATCGCGATGGCGGCGGCAAAACCGTTCCGCGCGATATGGAACAGGCGGCATCGTGGTATCGCCGGGCAGCCGACCAGGGCGACCCTACCGCGCAAGGAATGCTGGCCGTGCTCTACTCCATGGGCCAGGGTGTTCCCCATAGCGACCCGGACGCGTATTTCTGGTTTGACCTTGCCGCCAGCGTGAAAGGGCCGAACCAGGAAAAGTATGCGGCTAATCGCCAGATGATTGGCGAGCGCATCACCGCCGACGAACTCTCCGACGTGCAGGATCGCGTGGCCGCATGGAAGGCCGCGCATCCACGCCCCGACGGCACGAATTAAAAGTCTCGCTCGAAAATCGGCGCGGAACGCGCGGGCTCACGGATTCAGGGTCTGTTCCGCGGCTCCAACCACGCGAGAATGGCTGACGAGAAAGACGACAAGTCGAAGCGGCTCGCCGTCTTTTTCTGCGCGCACAACATTGCCACCGGAAAGCTCGAGCGTGCGGCCATCCGTGGCGCTGGAGCCGAACTCCTTGATGGCGCGCACCACAGCAACATGATGCAGCGTGCGGCCTGCATTCTCGCCGTGGGAAACCTCTGAATGCGTCGCATTCTCCGCGACGACGGCGAACAATGTGGCTTTTGCCGTGGTCGCGGCGTGTACGGTGAATTCCGCCGCGCCGTTGGCCGTGCGATGCGCATTGCCGATTTCGATCTGAATCTTGGGCGCGGCAGCGGCGCGCCTGATAAAGCCGGCGAGCACCGTGGGATTGGTGCCGGCCACCTGCATGGCTCCATCCACAACGAACTGCGGCGTGGCCGGCGAATCCAGCCCGAACTGGCGAACGTAATCCTGCTGGCGCAGGTCGATTGCGTCGAAGGAAAACGGATCCGTCCAGCCCTCATGGTTCCAATAAGTGACGTGCTCGCTCAACACGATGACCTGCGCACCGGGGAAACCCTGCGTGTCGAGCTGGGCCAACAACGCATCGGCCGGCGGGCAATCGGAGCAGCCTTCCGAAGTAAAGAGTTCGACGAGAACGGGATTGGGCTTCGCGGGAGCCTCGTTCGAGCCCGCGCCTGGCAGGCCCCATGCCGGCAGACACAACAGCCATGCTGTCGCGGCAAGGGCCATGACGCGGATTGCTGGGCGAAAGGGATCGGGCGTCGGGGAAGTCATCGAGATCCTGATCTGCCCAAGGATAGCGCGAAAGCGCGGTTGGGTCGAGGCCGCATGGCTCCGCTATTCTAGCGTCGATGAGAGATTCTCGGTTCAGTTCGTGCTTGGCGCTAGCGGCGCTCCTGGCTTTTGCGGGTGCGCCGACGATACCTGTCGCTCATGCGCAAGCGCCCAGCGTCACGCTCGCGCCCGCCGAGGTCGAAGCCGGCTCGCCGGAGTTGATTCGCGTGGCCGCGCCGGCAAACATAACACTCGAGGGCGAATGGCTGGGACAGAAGCTCGCCTTCTTTTGGTCGCGCGATCGGCAGGCGTGGTATGCGCTGTCGGGCGTAGATGTTGAGGCGTCTGTGGGGCCGTCGACGCTTCGTATTACGGCCCAGCTCCCCAGCGGCGCAACCGATCTAAGCCGCAGCATTGAAATTCATGCGGCCCACTACCGCGCCGGCACACTGACCGTAGCACCGAAGTTTGTTGCGCCGGATCCTAAGGAGTTGGCGCGAATCCAAACTGAGGTCGCGCTCAAGGAAAAGGTGTTTGCGGCAAGCGCGCCGCAACCGCTCTGGTCTGGCGATTTTCACGCACCGGTACACGCCGAGCCCACCGACAGTCTCGGCACGCGGCGCACCTTCAACGGCCGACTCGCGAGCGTTCACAAGGGCATGGATTTTCGCGCTCCGTCGGGCACGTTGGTGCGCGCGGGCAATAGCGGCGGCGTGGTGCTCGCGCGGCCTCTCTACTACGAGGGCAACTGCGTGGTCATCGACCACGGGTTGGGGCTATACACGATTTCCATGCATCTGAGCCGCATCGATGTGCGCGAGGGTCAGCGCGTGAGCCGCGGCGAGCCCATCGGATTGAGCGGCGCAACCGGGCGAGTGACCGGGCCGCACCTGCACTGGGCCGTGCGCTGGCAGAATGCGTATCTCGACCCCGCGAAATTGCTGCAGATGAATTTGGACGGCGTGCGCTAGCGCGAAAGCGCTTCTTCCTCGACGTCGCTCGAATGCGCCGCGCCCGCTCCCGCCGCCTTCTCTTCCCGCAGCGCTTTGAACGCGCGGTGCACGAACGAGCCCATGTACCAGCCGTCGATGAACTTGTAGGGTGTTTCGCCGGTGGTGTAGTGGCCGCAGGGCAGAACGCGCACCTCATAATGCAGGCCGGAACGGCGGAAGGCATCGACCACTTGCAGCGAGTACTCCTTGGGAAAGGTGAGATCGTAGTTGGCGTAGATGACGAGCACGTTTTTGCCGGGGCCGTTGGCCGCCGCGCCTTTGAACTGCTCGTAGTAACTCACCGGGCTTACGGCTGCCCATAGCGCGCGCACGCGCTCCTGCGTCAGACCGGCTTCCTGCACAGCCTGGCGGATGTGGCGCGTGCTTTGTCCTGCCCACACCACGTCGCCAAAAGCCGTTGACGCGTGGTTGAAGGCATTCACCCTCAGCCGCGCGTCGTGCGCACTGGCCAGGTAGCCGTAGCAGGAACCGAGGCTTGTGCCCAGCACGCCGAAGTGCTCGTAACCCTGCTCTTCCAGCCAGTCGAGGCAGCAGCGAATATCGACCACGGCCTGGCGGCACGCGGAGATGGTGCGGCCGATGTTGGCGCTCACGGCGTAGTCGGAGCGCTCAAGCTCCGTGGGTCTGCGAATGTCGTGATACGGCTTGGAGAGGCGCAGCGCCGAAACTCCCATGCGGTTGAAGAGCGTGCACAGCGAGTTGTGGCTGAATCCGTCGGCGTTCCACTGCGGCATCACCACAATGGCCTGTTTGGGCCGCTTGGGATCCTTGTGCGCGGGCGCGGGATACCAGCGCGCGTTCACCAGATCGTTTTCCGGATACGGCGTGCGCTCCGGCGAGGTGAAGCGCAGATATTGCGCGCGCTCCAGCTTACCTTCCGCCGCCTGGCGCTTGATTTCCGCATCTTGGGCGAGCGTTTCCGGCCGCACGTTGGTCGGGAAAAGTTCCGGAAAGCGCTGCTCAAGCCGAAAATCCGTAGGTCGCGCGTAGGCGAAAAATTCTTGGCTGTGGCAGATGAGAAACCGATTGATGCTGACCATCGCCGCTTCGGCGGCGGCATCGTCGTGCTCCACTTCGGGCCCTGGCACAACTTCATCAAAGCCGTGTGCTTCGAGAAAGGGTACGATCCACTCGAAGCCCCACTCCAGCGGCCGCACCACGCGATTTTCGTCGCGCGTCGTCAGCCGCGTCTCCCACGCGTACATCCAGCGCGCATACCAGTCTCTGAACATGAATCTGCATCAATTTTATCAGCGCGAGGCAGCCGAACTACGCTTCCACGGGCGCGCGCCGCTTCTTCACGGTATGCGCCACCAGCCACACCACGCCGAGCAGCGTGATGAGCGCGATGATTCCCTGCGAAATCACGCAATAGAGACACCAGACGTTCAGGATGTCGCGCTCGATGCCCGAAAGACGCAACGCGAAGCTCAGTCCGATCAGGGCAACCACGAGGAGCAGGAAGCGCCGCCGCGCCAGCGCCAGGATGCCGAGCAGCAAATAGCCGCCGATGCCAATGGCCGCCACCGGAACGCCAAACACGACCGCATAGCTGCTGTGATTGACGATGCCGCAGTCCCAGCGCTCGTTGATGGAGCAGGGCTCTGTCGCCGTGGAGTAATGAACCTGGAGCGCCAGTGAGGAGACAATGACGCCGGCGAGAGAGAGAAAGGCAAGGAGATATCGCATGGCAGCAGGACCGATCAGGAATTCGAGCTTCGCTTCGATTCTATCCGATGGCGAGGGTGGGGTCCTGGAGCGCAGGTCTCCTGACCAGCTTTCGCGGGGTCTCCAGACCGGGGCCCCCAGGAAGCGATCTTTGTTTCCTGGGGTGCGAGACCCCCGCAAGAGTTCTCGCCGGCGCGCGCGCCCGGCGCGATACGATGAAGCCATGAACCAGCCGGGCACAGCGGGAGCGGCTCAAAAAGACGCATCGCCTCGGCGTGGTGGATCGCGTATCGCCTTCTTTGGCGGAAGCTTCGACCCGCCGCACCTGGGCCACTTGGCAGTGGCGCGCGCCGCGCGTGCCGCATTCGCGCTCGACACAGTGCTGTTTGCGCCGGTAGGCGTGCAGCCGCTCAAGCCGGAGGGTCCTGCCGCGAGCTTCGAGGACCGGGTGGCGATGACGCGACTGGCGATCGCGGGCGAGCCAGGCTTGGAGGTTTCGCTGGCCGACGCGCCGAAGCCGGCTCCAAATCCGGCCGATGCCCGCACATCCGCAGCCGAAACCGCCCCCAATTACACCGTTGACACACTCGATCGGCTGCGCGCATCTCTCGCGCCCGATGGCACCCTTTTTTGCCTGATGGGCGCGGATTCGTTCTTCGCACTACCCCGCTGGCATCGCGCCGCGGAACTCCCTTTTGTGGCGCCGTTGATCGTGGCCTCGCGGCCGGAGCAGCCGCTCCCGAATGGGATGGTCGGCCTGAAGGCCGACCTGGAGGCTGCCCTGCCAACAGGCCTTTTGCTCGAGTGTGAGCAAGCGGGGAGCCGGAACGAATCCGATGTAGAGGTGCGCGCCTTTGTGCTCATGAATCAGGCCGGTGAGCGTACGCCGTTCTACGTGATGCCGGGCCTGCATGTCGAGATCAGCGCGTCAGAAATCCGGGCGCAGATTCACGCGGCTTCCGGCAGTCCGGCCGCGGGACGCGATCTGGTGCCGAAGGCTGTGCGGGCGTACATCGCGCAACACGGGCTGTACCGTTCATAGGCATACTGGCCCCGTGCCCCATCCTTTCCTTGCCGTTTGCGGAAAGGGTGGGAATGCTGACTCGCTGGCTTGCTAACTCCCTCAGCTTGCCGTGCCCCAAACCAGCACGCTACCATGGGATTTGGAGAACGTTCTACCGCATGAAACTATCCCCAGCGCAGAAGCAAACCCGCGCCCTCGTACAGGCCGCCGCCGCAGTTTGTGAAGACAAAAAAGCCCTCGACACCCGCATCCTCGCTCTCGATCCCGCCGACTCCGGACTGAGCGACTTCTTTCTGGTCACCTCGGCGTCCAACGAGCGGCAAGCCGTCGCCATTGCGGACGAGATCGAGCTGCGCCTCAAACGCGACTTCGGTGTGTACCCGAATTCGGTGGAGGGCCGCCGTCATGGCGAGTGGATTCTGCTCGACTACGTTGACTTTGTGGTGCATGTGTTTCTGTCCGAGCGCCGTGCCTTCTACGACATCGAGCGATTGCGCAAGTCCGCGCGCCCACTCACGCCGGAAGAGTTTGACACGGAGCTGAAGGTTGAGCTCAAGGAGAAAACGCGCGCGGTGCGGACCAAGGCCCCCGTCAAAGCACGCGCCGCAGCGGCGAAGCCCGCAACCAAAACAAAGAGGCCGACAAAGCGCGCGGCAACGGCAAAGAAGCCCGCCAGGAAAACTGCAGCAGGAAAAAGGGCACGGCCGGCCAAGGGCAAGGTCGGGAAAGTTTCCGCAAAGAAGTCTTCGGGGCGTAAATCCCCGATAAGAAAACTAAAGAAGAAGTAGCGAAGAGCACTTTCGGTCAGCACAAGCAAAAGGGGCGTCCAATGTGGACGCCCCTTTTGGTCTTTCCGGAAAGGCCGGAGTGAACTAGAAGGTGATCCTGCCCGTCACCACCAGCACGCGCTGAGTGACTGCAGCACTTTGGAAGGAGCCATAGGGGCTTGTTGGAGGAGCTTCAACGGTGCTGATCATACCAAAGGACCCTGTTCCCACAGTGTTGCCGGGATTAGAGAAGTTCGGGTGATTGATCAGGTTGAATGCTTGCGCGCCCAATTCGAACGCAAATTGCTCCTTCTGGACGAATTTCTTGGTGAGCGTTGCATCTGTGTCGGCGTAGTGCGGTCCGTAGAGCGCGTTGCGCCGGAGGTTGCCGAAACCAGCCCCTGTTGAATACTGTGTAGGATCCAAACATGAGCTACTCACAGCGTTGTGAGGATTCATCACGCAGTTGTTGGTGAGACTGAAGGTCGAAACCTGCGGCATCAAGGAGGTCAAACCCAACGTGTTGTTGATCGACGCCATGGTCGGAAAACCGCTGATCGCGTTGTTATCGTTCACAGAGAATGGGATACCCGAGCGATAGTAGGTTTTAGCTCCTATCGTCCAGCCGCTAATGGCATAGTTCAGGAGCCAGTTCTGCGCCTTGAGCGGCTCGGCATAAATTAAATCGCCCACCATCTGGTTACGGATATCGTAGTCCGAATTCGAGTAATTCAGATTTCCGGCCCCGAGCGTGGGGGTGAGCTGTTTGGTGATCGACTGGGAGTTGTAGTATTCGCCGACGCCTCCGTTCGAAATGTCGTCGAGCGAATGGCTGTAGGTGTAAGCCAGGTGGCCGGTGATGCCGTTCCCGATGTGGGTGTATTCGACGCTGCCGCCGTCGTAGTTCGATTTCGCGTTATTGGTGAACTCGTTCACCTCGCCGAAGCTCGGGTTGGGCGGCGTCGAGCCTAGACCGGCGATCGATCCTGCAGACACCCATGATGCGGTTGCGCTGGGCGAAACTGCGCTGGAAAAGATGCCCGAACTGGCGTTTGCAAATGGATTCTGTATGATCTCGTGGTAGCCGTGGTTGGCGGCAAAAGTCAACGAGACACCATCGCTCTTGGTTAATTGGCGCTGAATCTGGACGCTGTATTCGATATAGGTTGCCTCGTGGAGCGTGCCAGGGAAGTATGAGTTGAGGCTCGGCGGCGCGAAAGGAACACCCAGCGCGTAGAGCGCCGAATTGATTGAAGTCGCGTTGCCGGACTTGAAGCCGGTCTGGACAGCCTTATTCGCCGAGGTTGCGTCGGCATACATGCTGCCTGCTCCGGTCGTGGTGACATTCCCGCCGTATACCGTTTCGACGTTGTAATTCGGGAAGTTCTGGATGGGGCCGTCCATGAAGGTCGCGGGATAAAGGTCGGCGAAGAGGCCAAATCCGCCGCGCACCACCGTCTTCGAGTCGAGTTGGTAGTTTATCCCAAAGCGCGGCTGGAGATAGAACGGATCCACGCTGTAGGGATGAGCATTAGCCGAATTGATCATTGATGCATAGGGCGTTGTGAGCGAGGTGCCGCTGCCCGGGAAATTGCCCTGGAAAAGCGAGAAGCAATTTCCGTGGCAAAGCGGATCGCCGGTGCGATCGACACGCGCACCAACCGTCAACTTCAGCTTGCTCGTAACTGCCCAGTCGTCCTGCGCATAGATGCCGACGTTGTAGAGGGCCAGGTGCGCGTCCGTGGCGGTAATAAATGCCTGCTGAAACTCGTTGCCACCGCACCACTGCGAGTTGGCACCGCAAATCTGCCCCTGCGCGAGGTCGTTCAAGCTGTAGAACACCAGGAGCGGGTCGACGGTCTCTTCCTGCTGGTCAAAGTCTTCGATCAGGTCGCGCCGGAAATTGACTCCAAACTTGAACGAGTGCGGACCCTTTGTCCAACTCAGATCGTCCTCAAGCTGGTATTGGGTCACGTTCCTTCCCTGAGGGAAGTAGAAAGGCGCACCCAAATTGGTCAGGCCCGGCACGTACGCCGTTCCGCTGCCATCGGCGCCGATGTCGAAATATCCGTAGAAGGGGAGCGCTGCGGCTGCGGCTGTTGGATTTTCAAAACCAAAGAACGCGGTGTACCAGTTGGCTGCGACTACCGCGGTGTTAATCACGTTCGGGCTGAAGGTATAGCTGTCGTTGAACTGGCCCTCGTATTCGGGCTGGACCGAAAGGGCATTGAATGCAGGGTCGATGAAACTCGTACTCGTGGGTTGCGAGCCGTGATCCATCTTGAACCGGCCATAAATCCTGTGCTTGTCGTTGATCACCCAGTCTACGCGCTGCGTAAACAGCCACTCTATGTTGATGTTGTTGGCTTGCGCATAACTGCTCATCGTGCAGCCATAGAGAGGTCCCGAGGATACTAGGGCTGGGTAGGCGCCAAAGTATCCGGCTCCGTCGGGGGTACCGTCCAGGCCGCCGCATCCACCATCGGGGCTTCCGCTACCCTTTGGGTCAATTGCGGTTGCCGTGGCGCTCGCGTAGCCGGGCGAGTTCTTATAGAGGTTCATCATGGTCTTCATCGTGGCCTGCGACGCCGTCGGGGAGTTCGCGATCGCGTATGCCTGATATTGCGCTGTGGGCAGCGAAACATAGCCGCTCGACGGCAATACGTAGTGCAACCCTTCCCAATCGGAGAAGAAGAACAGCTTGTTGCGGACGATCGGACCGCCGCCATTCAGCGCCCATTCGTTGGAAACGGCATGCGGACGGGGCGTTGCGGTGTAGTTATTGAACCAGCCGTTGGCGTTCAGCACTGTGCCGTTGTAGTCGTACATTGCCTCGCCATGAAATGCATTGCCGCCGGACTTGGTCGTATAGCTGACGATGGCGCCTGCGGCGCGGCCATACTGCGAGTTGTACGCGTTCTGGATCACGGTCGCGTCCGCCAGTTCGCCCTGGCCAAGGGTCAGGTTCGAACTGCCCGAGTTATTCAGATTGAGGAAAGGATCCTGATTGTCGAAGCCGTTCAGCACGAACAGATTCGAGATGCCCGGCAGGCCGTCGGAGCTGAAGTTGCCATAGGAGCCGCCGGCATTCACGGCAATGCCCGGAGTCGTGAAAGCCACCGTGGATACGTCGCCGCCTGGGGTGGGAAGATCTTGGATTTGTTCCGTATTCAGCGTCGTAGCCAGGGCCACGTTCTGCGTGTCCACCAAAGGCAGCGCGCTCGCAGAGACTTCGACAACGGTCGTGTTGCCGGTCGGCGTGACCCTGATGTCCGCCGTCGCGGTGGTGCCAAGAAGCACATTCACCTCGATCGTGTCGGATTTCAGGTTCGCTGCTACGGCGGTCACCTTGTATTCGCCCGGCATCAACTGGCTCACTGTGTAGCGGCCCTCGGCGTTGGTGACGACAACCTCTTTGGCGTTGGTCTCCATGTCAATCACCGTCACTGTGGCTCTGGGCACCACGCCGCCCGTTGCGTCAGCGACGACGCCGCTCAGTGCGCCTGTAGTGATGGTTTGCGTATGTGCCACCGGGATTGCCGTGCCCAGGAAAAAGGCCGCGGCGGCCAGCAGGCTTACAGCGAGGACGGCAGACTGAGTTCGGAAAAACGCATCAGAACTCCTCCAGAAAAATCTTTCTGCACCGGAAGGCCCATGTAGGGCCTTTCACGATCCAGGTTGGGCGCTTTCGGAGGCTCGATGGGGAGGGCAAGTCCGATCCCGCAAGTTGTTTCAAAATCAACAGCCATACTCAAATTTACGAACCCGAAAGGCCATCTAAGCGAGTGCAGGCGCACTTGAGGTGACCCCATGTCCAGGTGCAGTGCACTTATGGGCAGTTCTGAAAAAGGAATCTGCCAAGAAATACACCTCTCACCAATGCCTCTGCCCTTTGGATGCACGACGCGTGCCATTCTCGTAGATACCGATAAACGGCCATTTTTTACAGAAAATAAAAGAGTTATTTACCTATCAATTGTGGCGTTGGTATAGATGATATATGAAATTCCATACACCATAGTTTGGATATTCCCAAAATTGGACACAGCTCGTACATTTCGGGAAGGTTGACTTTTCAACGGTCTGCGGCCCAATCCGCGGTTTTGCGGTATTCTCCTCTCCATGCAAGTCACACTGGCCCATGTCGGCGCCCGGACCGGGGCAAAAGGCGGCCGGGCGAGAGCCAAAGACAACTACGAGGCGCTCATTGGCGGCTATCTCCAGCGATGCGCTGGAGTTATTCGATGTGGTGTCGAAGTCTTCCGCAACGAAAGCACGCTCCTCGAGTGGCTGGGCAAACAGCGCGGCAGGACGGAAGCGGTCGTGCTGCTGCTCGATGCGCGCGGCCCGCAGATGACCTCCGAATCTTTGGCGGAGTGGCTCGCGAAGCGCCGCGACGAGGGCCGGCAGCACGTGGTTTTCGCCGTCGGGCCCGCCGATGGATGGTCGGCGGAAGCACTGGCTGAGGGCAAACGCCGCGGCGGCCTGCTCTCGCTGGGATCGATGACCCTGGCCCACCATCTCGCGCGCCTGGTGGTGGCCGAGCAGCTCTACCGGGCCTGTACAATTCTCACGGGGCACCCGTACCACACAGGACACTGAGAAGGCGAGAGTACGTGGCATGACTGATTCCCGGCGCGGACTGATCCTCATCAACACCGGCCCCGGCAAGGGCAAAACCACCGCGGCGCTGGGCACTGCTCTGCGCGCCGTGGGATGCGGCATGAAAGTGCTGATGCTGCAGTTCATCAAGGGGTCGTGGCACTACGGCGAGCTGGATGCGGCGGAAGCCTTTGGCGAGAACTTCGTGCTGAAGCAGATGGGCCGCGGCTTCGTGAAGATCGGCGGCGCGGAGCCCGATCCCGAAGACGTGCGCATGGTCGAGGCGGCGTGGGCCGAGGCACGCGAAGCCATCGGCTCCGGCGAATGGGACCTGGTGATTCTCGACGAGATCAACTACGCCATCAGCTACAAGATGCTCGACCCGGAGCTGGTCGCCGAGGCGCTGCGCTCGAAGCCGGAGATGGTGCACGTGATCCTGACCGGCCGCAACGCGCACCCGCTGCTGGTGGAGCTGGCCGACACCGTGACCGAGATGCGCGAAGTGAAGCACGCCTACCAGAAAGGCATCCTGGCGCAGCGCGGCATCGAATACTAGCCGCGGCTGCCCATCGCCGGCTGCGACCCACGAGTCACGGCGTCGCCATATACAATTGGGTTCGATATGACGTGGTTCAAGCGCGAGGACGGCGACTATCCGGCTCCGGAGAACGGACCGTCGGGCGACAACGGCCCCGATGCGGGCGCAAAAAGCGTGCGCACCGAAGGCCTGTGGGTCAAATGCCCCAGTTGCCGCCAGCCTCTCTACAAGGCCGAACTCGAGACCAACCTCCAGGTCTGTCCCAAGTGCCAGCATCACTTCAAGCTTGACGCGCGGTCGCGCATCAAGCTGCTGCTTGAGCCAGGCTACGAGCTGGTCGACACCGGCCTGCGCTCCACCGATCCGCTGAACTTCGTCGACGTCAAGCCCTACAAGCAGCGCCTGCGCAAGGCCCGCGAAGCCACCGGCCTCGACGACGCCATCCTCAACGCCACAGGCCGCATGGGACCGCATGAGGTTGTTATCAGCGTCATGGAGTACGGCTTCATCGGCGGCTCCATGGGCGCAGTCGTGGGAGAAACCATTGCCCGCGCCGTCGATCGCGCGCGACTCGCACGCAAGCCCCTCATCATCGTGGCCGCTTCCGGCGGCGCGCGCATGATGGAAGGCGTCGTGAGCCTCATGCAGATGGCCAAGATCGCCACCACGCTCGCGCAATTGGACGACGCGCGCGTGCCCTACATCTCCGTGCTCACCGATCCCACGACCGGAGGCGTCACCGCCAGCTTCGCCATGTTGGGCGATCTCAACATTGCCGAGCCTGGCGCGCTCATCGGTTTCGCCGGCCCGCGCGTCATCGAGCAGACCATCCGCCAAAAACTCCCTGAAGGCTTCCAGCGCGCAGAGTTCCTGCTCGAAAAAGGTTTCCTCGACGCCGTAGTTCACCGCAAGAACATGAAGAGCTACCTCATCCGCGCTCTGGAGTTCCTGAAGGCTCCCCAGGAGGAGCAAGTCGGCCAGTCAGCGAGTTAGCGAGTCGGCGAGTCCGCTGGCTTCTAGCGGCCCGAAACCGGGGCACCCCCGTCCTTGCTTCTGGCTTCTTGGTCCCACCCGGGGCAGGGTTTGACGCGCGAGCGGCCGGTGGGTGCGGGCTGAGATTTACCATTCAGTTACCCCCCCTACCTACCCCCCCTACCTTTTTACCTAAAATCCTGATTTCAGGTGGGTTAGGTTTTTTGCGGACTTTCTGTAAGCCGTTGATTATAAAGATGTTATTTTAAAGTCTAGAATCTAAACAGGTTGTGGGCGCTTTTCCTGGAATTTCCGGCGATTGTCGTGGAAAGCTATGTATCCAAGTGAGTTACGGCTTGCTTCCTGGGAGATCCGCAATCGCATGGCCGGGTTGGGACTTGTTAAGGACAGTATGCGCCGGGAGGGGGAAATTATCTGCAAATCGGCCGGGGAAAATCTGGGAGGCGGGGAGCCGGTGCGCTCGGTTGAGCCCGTTTTCTGTTCCAAGATGAAGCAGCCCGCAGCACGCTGCGCGCAAATGGGACCGGGAGTCTCTTTCGTTATCCCTAAGCCGATGATTCCAACAGCCGACCTACGGCGCAGACGGTAGACTCTCTAGCAGAACATGAAGCAAAGCCTGCCTGAGTTTATACGCTGCTGGAGAGATAGCGAGCTAAGCGAGCGCGCGGGTGCGCAGTCCCACTTTAACGATCTTTGCGACATCCTGAACGAGCCACACCCAGCCCATTCCGATCCCAAGGGATACACGTTTGAGAAACACGTCAACAAAATTGGCGAGGATAAGGGCTTTGCCGATGTGTGGAAGCGCGGGTTCTTCGGGTGGGAGTACAAAGGGCCGCACAAGGACCTGAAGGCCGCCTACATACAACTGCTGAAGTACCGCGAGGATCTGGAAAACCCGCCGTTGCTCGTGGTGAGCGATTTTGTTCGATTCGAGGTTCACACCAACTTCACCAATACGCCGGCGCTGGTCTATCGATTCACGCTGGACGACCTGATTCTCACCACCCCTGTCGCGGGCTCCGACCTGTCGGCGCTGGACATTCTCCGCGCAGTCTTTGAGGAGCCGGAAAAGCTCAAGCCTGGGGCGCTTGAAGTACGCGTCACGCAAAAGGCGGCGGAGCAGTTTACCAAGCTCAAAGACAATCTAAGGGCGCGCCACGAAGATAACGAGGCGGTGGCGCGCTTCATCATGCAGTTGCTGTTTTGCCTGTTTGCCGACAGCGTGGGCCTGTTACAGGAGCACATGTTTCGCAAGGCGATTGTGACGGACCGCATGGAGCCGAAGCTGTTTACACGCCGGCTCAGGAATCTGTTTGCGGCCATGGCCACGGGCGACAACGATTTTGGAATCATCTCCATTCGCCACTTCAACGGCGGCCTCTTTCGCGCGGGCGAGGATACGGTGCTGGAGCTCGAGCACGAGGACCTGGGGATTCTTCGCAAAGCTGCCGAGCTGGACTGGGGCCGCGTGGAGCCGGCCATCTTCGGCACGCTCTTCGAGCGCATTCTGAACGAGGAAAAGCGCGCACAACTGGGCGCGCACTACACGAGCCGCGAAGATATTTTGCTGATTGTCGAGCCTGTGGTGATGGCTCCCCTGAGGCGGCGCTGGGCCGAGGTGAAGGCAGGAGCCGAAGAGATTGCGGCGGCGGCGGAGACCGCCAGCCCCGTAACCCGCGCCAGGCTTCGCGCTGAACTCGAAGCCAAGATCATGGGCTGGATCGAAGAGCTGGCCGCCGTGCGCATCCTCGACCCCGCCTGCGGCAGCGGAAACTTTCTGTACGTGGCGCTGAACCTGTTGCTCGATCTGTGGAATGAGGCGCGCGTTTTCGCAGTCAACCACCGTCTGCCCCACTTCGACTGCAAGGTTGGCCCGCAGCAGCTCTATGGCATCGAAACCAACGTCTACGCGCACGAGATGGCTTCGGTGGTGGTGTGGATCGGCTACCTGCAATGGCGCCGTGACAACGGCATGGGCGAATCGGAGGAGCCGATTCTGCGCGTACTCACGAATATCCAGCACCGGGACGCGATCATGGTGCTGAATGCCGATGGCAGCCCGCGGCTCGATTCCGCCGGCGAACCGAGTGAGCCTGCGTGGCCCAAGGTGGATTTTATTGTGAGCAATCCGCCGTTTTTAGGTGGCGGCATACTTCGACAGAAGTTGGGCGACAAATACGTCGACGCGCTCTTCCGACTCTACGAGGGCCGTGTTCCGCATTTCGCGGATTTGGTCTGCTATTGGTTTGAGAAGGCGCGGGACGCGATAGAGAGTGGCAGCGCATCTCGCGTGGGGCTGATTGCCACGCAAGGAATTCGGGGTGGCGCGAACCGTGCCGTGTTAGATCGAGTTCAGGGCTCCGCACACATCTTCTGGGCTTGGAGCGATAAGCCGTGGATTTTGGAGGGCGCTGCGGTCCATGTTTCGATCATCTGCTTTGAAAACTCGACCGACAACGACGGAGGTCGGCTGTTGCTCGATGGCGTTGAGGTTGATGAAATCCATGTCGATCTCACCAGCGGCGTGAACACAACAAAAGCCGCCGTGCTCCCGGAAAATGCGCGAATCTGTTTCATGGGACCGTCGGCCAAGGGCGACTTCGACATCGATACGGACACAGCGCAACGCATGCTCATGGCCCCGCTCAACGTGAATGGAAGACCGAACACGGATGTGGTGCGCCCGGTCGCCAGCGGAGTCGACCTCGTGCAGGGAAATCGTGGCCTCTGGACGATCGACTTTGGCGTCGACCTCTCCGAAGTCGAGGCCGCGAAATACGAACTGCCTTTCGAGTACGTCCGAGAGCATGTGTATCCCAATAGGCTCAGAACTCAGCGCGAGGAATATCGGTCGCGATGGTGGCTTTACGGAAGGCCTCGCCCGCTGATGCGCAGAAAATTGGACGGCTTGGTGCGTTACATCGCCACGCCTGCCACGGCGAAACATCGCATCTTTGTCTGGGTTCGGCCCGAGGTCCTCTGCAACCAGGGAACTCTGGTCTACGCGCGCGGCGACGACTATTTCTTCGGGGTTCTTCACTCGCGCCCGCACGAGGTCTGGGGTCTGCACATGGGCACACAGCTTGAGGACCGGCCGCGCTACACCCCGACTTCAACGTTCGAGACCTTCCCATTTCCCTGGCCGCCCGGTAAGGAACCGAAAAGTTCTCCGCTCGTGAAGGCCATTGCCGGGGCCGCGCGGGAGCTTGTGAAACAGCGGGACCGTTGGCTCAATCCGCCGAAGGCAGGGCCGGAGGTTTTGGCCAGTCGAACGCTCACCCACCTCTATAACGACCTTGCCGAGGGTAAGTGCGCGTGGCTTGAAAACGCTCATCGCAAGCTGGATGAAGCAGTTTTCGCGGCTTACGGATGGCCGGCCACGCTTAGCGATCAGCAGATTCTGGAGCGGTTGCTGGCGCTGAACCAGGCGCGAGCGAGCGCGGCTGCGCCGCGTACTTGATTTCTCGGGAAATGGGTGGGCGGGGTTTCAGGAGCCTGAAGGCTCCTGCTCCCTCCGACGATTCGATGCGCGGCTTCGGGCGGCACCTCACCCCTCAGAAGCTACTTTGCTGGAGCCAAGTATTGCGCACGTCGCCGAGCGCCCAGCTTGCCCAATTCCCCTGGAGGCGAGCGACAAACAGGCTGTCGCCACTGATCAGTGCCGGCTTCAGACTCTCGCGAATCTCGGAAGCGCTCAGAGCAGACCTCACCAACCACACAGATTCCTGCAGATGGCACCAGATGAAATCGGCCTTGATTGCAGCGATCACGCGCTCGTAATCCTGCGGCGTGTCATTCGGAGAGTGCAGATCGTACGCGATCACGAAAATCATGCTGCCACCTCGCCTGTCTTCCCATAGTGAAACAGATATTGCAAATATAGCATATATAGCGTATATTGCAATAGGGTCGAAAAAATTAGTTATGCCATCTGAGGCGTGTATGATTTCTAATTCACTACAAGTTCGGCACTTGAGACCGAGGCACGGCTGTGCCTCCGGAGGGGATGGCATGGAAGGGCAGGAGAGATTGGCTGCGGAGGCTACAGGGATTGCAATTTCTGAGCAGGATCAGAGGGAAATTCACGACTTGTACTCAAAGCTTCGCGCGGCCGAGGCGAAGCTGGTGGGACCGGACGGGAAGGTTCAGCTCTTGCCGGGAACCCTGTATTCGTTTCTGTGCCAGCTGTTGGCGGATTTGAAGGACGGAAACTCGGTGACCATTCTTCAAAGCAATGCGACCTTGACAACCGTCGAGGCCGCGAAGCTGCTCGGCGTATCGAGGCAGTTTCTGGTTCAGGAAATTGAGAAAGGGAGAATCCCGCACCATAAGGTCGGGACCCACCGAAGGCTCTATGCGCGGGATGTGCTGGCGTACAAAAGCAATCGGGATGCGGGGCGGAGGAAGCTGCTTGACGACCTTGCGTTAGCTGAATTCGATGAGGGTCTTTATACGAAAGGGCTAGATGATCCTCACCCCGGACAATGAATACTGCGTGGTTTTGGATGCCTGCGTACTCATGCCAATGCCGCTTTGTGACACGCTCCTTCGGGCAGCGGAGGAGCCAGCCTTTTTTCGCATCGCCTGGAGCGAGCAGATTCTAAATGAAGTCCGGCGCGTTTTAGCGGGACCGAAATTCGGGCGCACGCCGGAGCAGGCCGAACGCCGGATCAAGGCTATGCAAGGCGCCTTCCCCGAAGCGCTCTTCCAAATTCCCACGGGGATGATTGAAGGCGTCGCCAGAATTCCCGATCCAGACGATCGGCACGTCGTGGCGCTCGCCGTCCACGCGCGCGCGAATACGATCGTCACCAACAACATTGTTCATTTCCCTGAAGCGGCGTTGTCGCCGCATCACCTGACTGCGCAGACAGCGGACGATTTTCTGGTTCACCAATATCATCTTGAGCCCCAGGTCATGCTGGAAAAGCTCGACAGGCAGGCGGCAGGCATAAGGAAACGGCGCGCCGATGTATTACAGTTCCTGGCGAATTCGGCGCCGCGCTTCTGCGAGCTTTGCGCGAAGCGAGAGTTGCGTTTCTGAGCGCGGCTGCGCCGCGTACTTGATTTCTCGGGAAATGGGTGGGCGGGGGGTGATGTACGGGCTAAAGCCCGTACCCTTCTCGTGCTTACCTGTCCTGGAATTCAGGGGCCTGAAGGCCCCTGCTCCCTCCGACGATTCGATGCGGCTTGCCTGGGTTCAGGGGCATGATGGCCGCTGTCCCTCCGACGATTCGATGTGGCTGCGTCAGATGCGCATGGGCATGAGGACGTAGCGGTATTTGTACTCGGCGTCGGGGTCTTCGGGGCGCATCTGGCCGGCGGATTGCTGGTCCTTGAACTCTAGGCGGACTTCGCCGGCGTTGTCGAGGGCCTTGAGGAAGTCGAGGATGTAGGTGGAGTTGAAGCCCACTGTGATGGCTTCGCTCTGGTAGGGCGTGTCGATGGTGTCTTCGCTCTCGCCGGACTCGGTGGAGTTGGCGCTGACCTTGAGCTCGTTGTCTTCAAGCTTCATGCGGATGGCGCCGGAGCGCTCGTCGGCGAACTGGGCCACGCGCTGGATGGCCGCGGAGAGCTCGGCAGACCGCACCACGGCGAACTTGGTGTTGTCGCGCGGCATGACGGCTTCGAAATTCGGGAACTGGCCGGTGAGCTTGCGGCTGGAGAGCGTGCGATGGCCGACGCGGAAGAAGAGCGTGTGCTCGTCGTCGGCGAATTCGATTTTCTCGGCATCGGAGTTCGAGAGCAGCGATTGCAGCTCCTGGAGCGCCTTGCGCGGAATGAGCACGCGCTTCTCGCCGCTGATGCCTTCGAGGGTTTCGTTGGGTTTTTCTACGAAGGACAAACGATGGCCGTCGGTGGCGACCATGGCGAGCGACTCCGCCTTGAGGATGAGCAATGCGCCGTTGAGGGTGTAGCGCGACTCCTCGTTGGAGATGGCAAAGATGGTGCGCGCGATGAGTGTGCGTAGGGCGACGAGCGAGATGCTGGTGGCCGCGATGGTGGGGAACTCGGGAACCTGCGGGTAGTTGGCGCGCGCCATGCCGACCATCTTGGTGTTGGAGCGGCCGCTGCGAATTTGCACCCAGTGATTTTCAAGCAGCTTGATGGAGATGTCGCCGTCGGGCAGGAGCTTGATGTAGTCGTAG